>ERZ1643251.1938-NODE-1938-length-22007-cov-6.351995_pt1 | contig 22007 bp, 21 predicted proteins | sample MGYA00579261_ERZ1643251 | MGnify/ENA primary metagenome ERZ1643251 (study PRJEB29033, sample SAMEA4952267) | chicken gut metagenome | biome: Broiler Chicken; feature: Gastrointestinal Tract; material: Caecum | place: Ireland | collected 2018 | study: Broiler... | reverse complement strand
GGGAAAGCTGTAATAGAGCTTTCCGGCGGGACGACAGGCCTGCAGAATACCGCTGTCACACGGATAAAAAGCGGCGGGAGACACCTCCCGCCGCTCACCGTATTTATAGAGATATAGGAGAGAGAACGCCATGAAGCTTTGGGGCGGACGGTTCCAGAAGGAGACCGATACTTTAGTAAACGATTTCAATTCCTCCATCCAGTTTGACGGCCGGATGTACAAGGAGGACATTATGGGCTCCCTGGCCCACGCCGCCATGCTGGCCCAGCAGGGCATCATCACCCGGGAGGATGCGGCGGCCATTACGGCGGGACTCCAGGAGGTGCTCCAGGACATCGAATCCGGTAAGGCGGAGCTGACGGAGGACAACGAGGATATCCACATGAATGTGGAGAGCCTTCTCACCGCTAAGATCGGCGATGCCGGCAAGCGGCTCCATACCGCCCGCAGCCGGAATGACCAGGTGGCGGTGGATCTGCGGCTCTACCTGCGCCATGAGATCGCGGCCATCAAGGGACAGATCCTGGACCTGCAGCAGGCCATTATCGACCGGGCCAAGGAGCACCAGGAGACGGTGATGCCCGGCTATACCCATCTCCAGCGGGCCCAGCCCATCTCCTTTGCCCAGCATCTGCTGGCTTACGGGGCCATGCTCAGCCGGGATGTGACACGGCTGGAGGACTGCCGGAAGCGGATGAACGAGTGCCCTCTGGGCAGCGGCGCCCTGGCAGGCACCACCTATCCCATTGACCGGTGGAACACCGCCAAGGCCCTGGGCTTTGACCGGCCCATGACCAACAGCCTGGACGGCGTCAGCGACCGGGACTATGTGATCGAACTGCTGTCCGCCCTCTCCACCCTGATGATGCACTTGTCCCGTTTCTCCGAGGAGATCATCCTCTGGTGCAGCTGGGAGTTCAAGTTCATTGAGCTGGACGACGCCTATTCCACCGGCTCCTCCATCATGCCCCAGAAGAAGAACCCGGACGTGGCAGAGCTGGTCCGGGGCAAGACCGGCCGGGTCTACGGCGACCTCATGAGCCTCCTCACCACCATGAAGGGACTGCCTCTGGCCTATAACAAGGATATGCAGGAGGACAAGGAGCCGGTATTTGACGCAGTGGACACGGTGAAGATGTGCCTGCCGGTGTTTGCCGGAATGCTGCGGACTATGAAGGTGCTGCCCCAGAATATGCGGCGGGCTGCCGGCGGCGGGTTCATCAACGCCACCGACTGCGCCGACTACCTCACCAAGAAGGGTATGCCCTTCCGGGACGCCTATACCGCCGTGGGGAAGCTGGTGTACTACTGCTCCGCCAACGGAAAGCTCTTAGAGGAACTGTCCCTGCCGGAGCTGCAGGAGATCTCCCCCCTCTTTGAGGAGGATGTATATGAGGCGCTGAAACTGGAGACCTGCATGGGCCAGCGCAGCAGCTACGGCGGCCCTGCCGTCAGCGAGACCAGCCGCCAGATCAGCGAGCTGGAGGCCTTTTTGAAGGAGCATGGGGAATGAAACCGAAGGTATATATTGATGGAAAGGAAGGAACCACCGGCCTTCAGATTTATGACCGGTTGGCCCTGCGGCAGGATATCGACCTGCTGCTCATTGACGAAGCCAAGCGGAAGGACATAGAGGAACGGAAAAAACTGATGAATGCCGCCGATGTAGTGTTCCTGTGCCTTCCCGATGTGGCGGCCATTGAGGCGGTAACCCTGGTGGAGAATCCCAACACCCGGATCATCGACGCCTCCACCGCCCACAGAACCAATCCCACCTGGGACTACGGATTCCCGGAGCTGTCCAAGGCCCACCGGGAGGCCATTGTGAAAAGCCGACGGGTGGCCAATCCCGGCTGCCACGCCACCGGTTTTATTAGCATCGTCTATCCTCTGGTGGCTATGGGGATCCTGCCCAAGGATGCCCTCCTCAGCTGCTTTTCCCTCACCGGCTACTCCGGCGGCGGGAAAAAGATGATTGCCCAATATGAGACAGAAGGCAGAGGAGAACTTCTTTCCACCCCGGCTCTGTACGCCCTGACCCAGGGCCATAAGCACCTGCCGGAGATGCAGAAGATCTGCGGCCTGAAGGTCTGCCCGGTGTTCACCCCCATCGTGGATGACTATTATAAGGGCATGGCCACGACGGTTCCCCTGCATATGTCCCAGCTGCGGGGTGTTTTTACCCTGCATGGGGTGTGGAAGGCCCTTCGCGACTATTATGCGGGACAGAAGCTGGTCCATGTGGCAGCCGACCCCACAGATAAGGATGAGTATATTGACGCGAAGAGCAAGATCTACGGCGGCGCCAAGGCAGGGGATAATGACTTGAGCATCGTGGTAGCGGGCAATGATCAGCAACTGACCATAACCGCCCTCTTTGATAACCTGGGCAAGGGTGCTTCCGGTGCCGCTGTCCAGAATATGAACCTGATGTTAGGCTTCGAGGAGACGGCTGGCCTTTTGTAATACAGCCGGAATCAATTAGGAGTACCACTCCTGGGAAAAGGAGAGATCATAGATGCTGACCTATATTGATGGCGGCGTGTGCGCCGCCAAGGGGTTCCGCTCCGCCGGAATCCATGTGGGTGTCAAGACCCACAACGTGAATAAGAAGGATCTGGCCCTTATCGCATCCGATGTGGACTGCGCGGCGGCGGCGGTATTTACCACCAACGTGGTAAAGGCGGCCCCCATCCATGTGACGAAGGCCCATCTGGCTGACGGCAAGGCACGGGCGGTGATTGCCAACAGCGGCAACGCCAATGCCTGTGCCCCTCAGGAAGAGGAGAACGCGGAGCGGATGTGCGCCGCTGCCGCCAAGGTCATCGGCTGTAAGCCGGAGGATGTGCTGGTGTGCTCCACCGGTGTCATCGGCCAGACCATTAAGATCGACGTCATCGAGGAGGGCGTTCCCAAGCTGTTCCCTTTGCTGGAGGCCAGTGCCGCCGGCAGCGATGCCGCAGCCCATGCCATTATGACCACCGATACGGTGAAAAAAGAGGCGGCTGTGGAGACCACCGTGGGAGGAAAGACGGTTCATATCGGCGGCATTGCCAAGGGCAGCGGCATGATCCACCCCAACATGGGCACCATGCTTTGCTTCCTCACTACCGACTGCGCCATTTCCTCCGCCATGATCCATGAGGCCCTGCTGGAGACTGCCAAGGTCAGCTTCAACCGCATCAGCGTGGACGGGGATACCTCCACCAACGATACCTGTCTGGTGCTGGCCAATGGCCTGGCCGGGAATCCGGAGATCACTGAGAAGAACGAGGATTACGTCGCCTTCGTGGAGGCGCTGAAAGCCCTGTGCGTGTCCCTGGCCCGGATGATGGCCAAGGACGGCGAGGGAGCCAAGCACCTCATCACCTGCACCGTAGAGGGGGCCAAGGACGAGGCCCAGGCGGAGACCATCTCCAAGAGCGTCATTTCCTCCACCCTCACCAAGGCCGCCATCTTCGGCTGCGACGCCAACTGGGGCCGGGTGCTGTGCGCCATGGGCTACTCCGGGGAGCAGTTTGACCCGGAGAAGGTGGATGTATCCTTTGCCTCCTCTGCTGGTTCCATCGCTGTGTGTCAGCAGGGCCGGGGCCTTCCCTTTGACGAGGATCTGGCCAAGAAGATCCTCACCGAGAGCGAGGTGACCATTGCCATCACCATGGGCGAGGGCAATGGCAGCTGCACCTGCTGGGGCTGCGACATTACCTACGATTATATCAAGATCAACGGCGATTACCGGACATAAGCCGCTGGATAACGGATACCATTATTTGACGAGGTGTATGACATGGAGCTTTCCCATTCCGACCGGGCACAGGTGCTGGTAGAAGCCCTGCCCTATATTCAGTGCTACAACAAAAAGACCGTGGTGATCAAGTACGGCGGCAACGCCATGATCTCCGAGGAGCTGCGAAAGGCTGTCATCAGTGATATCATTCTTTTGAAGCTGGTGGGCATGAACGTGGTAGTGATCCACGGCGGCGGACCGGAGATCAGCGCCATGCTGAAAAAGACGGGGAAGGAAAGCCGCTTTGTCAACGGCCTGCGCTATACCGATGAGGAAACCATGGACATTGTTCAGATGGTCCTCTGCGGCAAAGTGAACAAGGACCTGGTGGCCACCCTCAACCGTTCCGGCGGCAATGCCATTGGCCTGTGCGGCCTGGATGGCGGTATGCTCAAGGCGGTGCGCCGGACGGAGGACGGCGTGGATTACGGCCTGGTGGGTGATATTGTGGAAGTGGATCCCAAGCCCATTGAGGACGCCATTGCCGGCGGCTTTATCCCTGTGATTTCCACGGTGGCCCAGGGAATCGACGCGGAGACCAGCTACAATATCAACGCCGACACCGCTGCCGCCAAGGTGGCTACGGCCCTCCATGCGGAGAAGCTGATTCTGCTCACGGATGTCCGGGGTCTCCTCCGGGACAAGAATGATGAATCCACCCTGATTTCCCGGATCCACCCCTCCGATGTACCCCGCCTGATGAAGGAGGGAGTTATTGCCGGGGGCATGATCCCCAAGATCGACTGCTGTGTGGAAGCGGTCCGCAGCGGCGTGGCCAGGACCCATATCCTGGACGGCCGGATCCCTCACTCCATTTTGATCGAAGTGCTGTCCCACGCGGGCATCGGCACCATGATCTGGTAAGAAAGGAAGACATACTATGAACTTTGAACAGATCAAGAGCCTGGATAACCAATATGTCCTTCAGACCTACGGGCGCAACAGCGTTGCCATTGACCACGGCAAGGGGGCGACCCTCTGGGATACAGAAGGGAAGGAATACATTGATTTTACTTCCGGCATCGGCGTATGCTCTCTTGGCTATGCCAATGAGCAGTGGGCCAAGGCCATTTATGACCAGGCCATGAAACTGGGCCATATCTCCAACCTTTTCTATACCGAGCCCTATGCCGTTCTGGCCTCCAAGCTGGTTTCCGCCTCCGGTATGGCGGCGGCCTTCTTTGGCAACTCCGGCGCCGAGGCAAATGAGGGCATGATCAAGACTGCCCGCAAGTACTCCTATGACAAGTACGGCCAGGGCCGCGCTACCATTATTACCCTGAAGAATTCCTTCCATGGCCGCACCATCACCACTCTGAAGGCTACCGGCCAGGATCACTTCCATGAATTTTTCTTCCCCTTTACCGAGGGCTTCCGCTATGCCGACGCCAATGACATGGATAGTCTCCTTGCTCAGAGCGGGGACGATGTGTGCGCCGTCATGATGGAGCTGATTCAGGGAGAAGGCGGCGTCAATCCCCTTCAGAAGGACTATGTCCAGGCGGTAGCCAAGCTTTGTGCGGAGAAGGACTGGCTCCTTCTCATCGACGAGGTGCAGACCGGTATCGGCCGCACCGGAAGCCTCTTTGCCTTCCAGCAGTTTGATATCCAGCCTGATGTGGTGACCTTTGCTAAGGGCATTGCCGGGGGCCTGCCCTTCGGCGGCTTCCTGACCAATGAGAAGTGCCGGAATGTCCTGAAGGCGGGAGATCACGGCTCCACCTTCGGCGGCAACCCCATGGCCGCCTCCGCCGCCAACGTGGTGATGGACGCCATGACGCCCGCTTTCCTTCAGGAAGTGAAGGAGATGGGCGAGTATCTCCGTGCCGGCATTGCTGCGCTGAACAGCCCCTATGTCTCCGGCATCCGGGGCATGGGCCTGATGGTGGGCGTAGGTGTCCAGGGGATGACCCACAAGGAGCTGAAGGATAAACTGATGGCGGAGGGCCTCCTTGCCCTTACCGCCGGGAAGGATACCCTGAGGCTGCTGCCGCCGCTGGTAATTACCAAGGAAGAGATCGACAAGGGCCTTGCCGTTATGGCGAAGGTGATGAAATAAGAAGGGGAGAACCTGTATGAAGAATAAGCACCTTTTGAAGCTGCTGGATCTGAGCCGGGAAGAGATCTATGAAATCCTGGATCTGGCGGATCAGTTGAAATACGACCAGAAGCACGGTATCGCCCATGAGATCCTCAAGGGTAAGACCCTGGCCATGATCTTCTCCAAGAACTCTACCCGCACCCGTGTATCCTTTGAGGTGGGTATGTTCCAGCTGGGCGGCCACGCTCTGTTCCTCTCCAACGCTGTCAGCCAGATCGGCCGGGGAGAGCCGGTACAGGACACCGCCCGTGTCCTCAGCCGTTACTGCGACGGTATTATGATCCGGACCTTCGAGCAGCAGGAGGTGGAGGATCTGGCCAAATACGGTTCCATCCCTGTCATTAACGGCCTTACGGATTTCTGCCACCCCTGCCAGGTGCTGGCGGATCTTATGACCATCCGGGAGCATAAGGCTACTCTGGAGGGCCTGAAGATCTGTTATATCGGTGATGGAAACAATATGGCGAACTCCATTATTGTCGGCGGCCTCAAGTGCGGCATGGATGTCTCCGTTGCCAGCCCCAGCGGCTATACGCCGGATCCTCAGGTGCTGGACTTTACCAAGACTGTTACCGATGCGACTTTCACCCTCACCGACGATCCTATGGTAGCGGCCAAGGATGCCGACGTGATTTTCACCGATGTGTGGGCGTCCATGGGCCAGGAGCAGGAGAAGGCCCAGCGGGAAAAGGCCTTTGTGGGCTATCAGGTCAACGATGCGCTGATGGCGGTGGCCAAGAAGGACTGCATGGTGCAGCATTGTCTGCCTGCCCACCGGGGGGAGGAGATCACCGAGAAGGTGTTCGAAGCCCACGCCGACGAGATTTTCGACGAGGCGGAGAACCGTCTCCATGTGCAGAAGGCTGTTATGGCCCTGCTGATGAAATAATCCGACACGATAGAATAATCAGACAATTATAGACAAAAAGAGGAAGCGGCACCGCAGTGCCGCTTCCTCTTTTTTGCATGGGCGATAGGGGGCAGTTTTGCTGCCCTGCCGCCATAGGTCACATCTCGCCTTCCTGTTTTTGGCGGATCATCCGGTAGCCCACGCCGATGTGTGTCTGAATATACTTGGGGTGGCTGGGATCCGATTCCAGCTTTTTCCGCAGGGTAGCCATAAACACCCGCAGGGAAGGAGTATCGGAGGCGGTGGGGCTGCCCCAGACCTCGTTGAGAATGTAGTTGTGGGTCAGTACCTTGCCGGTGTTTTTTGCCAGCAGGCACAGGAGCTTAAACTCGATGGGAGTGAGATGGATCTCCTGGCCGTCCAGATAGGTGCAGCCCGCGGCATAATCAATCCGAAGTCCGCCGTTTTCATAGAGGACTGCCTCCTCGCTGGAGCGCTGGCTGTCATATCGCACCCGGCGCAGGGCTACTCGCAGCCGGGCCAGCAGCTCGTCTACGGAGAAGGGCTTGGTAAGGTAGTCATCTGCCCCCGCGTCCAGAGCGGCTACCTTGTCTGCATCCTCAATGCGGGCGGAAATGACGATGATAGGCATGTTGCTCCAGCCCCGGAGCTTTTTGATGATTTCCACACCATCCATATCGGGAAGTCCCAGGTCCAGAAGCATCACATCAGGGCGGTAGGAAAGGGCATCCAGCAGGGCGCCCGCTCCGGTGGCGGCCCTGTGATACTGATAATTCTGGGTTTCCAGAGCGGTGGCGATCAGGTTGCCGACAGCGGTGTCGTCTTCTACTACCAGGATCTGTGGCTTATTCATAGGTGTTTACCTCCGAAAGCTGCAATGTAAAGGAAAACCGGGCTCCATGAGGGGAGCAGTTTTCCACGGTGATGGCGCCGCCGTGGGCGGTGATAATGGAGCGGCACAGGGACAGCCCCAGTCCCAGGCCCCGCCGTCCGTCACCCCGCTTGTTGTGAAGTGTGTAGAACATATCAAACAGCTTTTCCTGGGATTCCTCCGGGATGCCGGGGCCATCGTCGGATACCGCTACCAGAACCTGTTTTCCGGATTTCCGGGCGGAGAGAATGATGTGAGAACCCGGCGGCGTGTACTTGATGGCATTGTTGACCATATTGATGAGTACCTGGACGATCAGCCGGGCGTCCATGTCCGCCATCAGCAGATCGTCGGGAAGATCCACGGAGATGCTGCGCTGCTTGGCATTTCGGTCCAGATGTGCCAAAGCCTCGGAAAATACGTCTTCCAGCAGCTCAGGTTGCATATGCAGTGTGAGGGATCCCTCTTCCATCCGCGTGATGGAGAGCAGATTTTCCACCAGATTGATCAGCCACAGGGCGTCGTCACAGATAGAGGCGTACAGCTGGTCCTTTTTGGCCTCGCTGAGCAGGTTCCCCTTGTCCAGCAGGATACCCGCATTGCCGGAGATGCTGGTCAGGGGCGTTCTGAGATCGTGAGAGATGGCACGCAGCAGGTTGGCCCGCAGGGCCTCCTGCCGGGCGGCTTCCTCCGCCTTCCGCTTGGCCTGAACTACCCGCTCCTTTTCCAGGGCCAGACCGCACTCATCCAGAATGGCAATCATCAGGTTTTTTTCAAAGGCATCGGGCTTGCGGTCAGGGGAAATAGCGATCCCCGCTACCGCCTCTACCTGTTCAGAACCTCGGATGGCCATATAGAGGCACCGGGCTTCGGGAAAGGTGGGGGTGGTGATACCGGCATGCTTGTTGTTTTTCCAAACCCACTCTGCCGCCGCCCGCTCCTCCGGTGTGAGATAGGAGGAGGGGCCATCGCCGGGCCTGCCGGAGGTGGCGGGAAAAACGACGCCCTCCAGCAGGGTATCGTCCTCGCCCAAAGGATACATAACTAGATCCCGCTCCAGCAGCCGGCTCAGCTGCGTGGCGGTGACGGCAATAATCGACTGGGCATCCTCCGCTTTTTGCAGTTTCTGGCTGGTTTCAAGCAAGATTTCCGTCCGGTATGCCTTTTCGGCGTTTTGGGCCGCCTGTTGCTTGACTCTGGTGGTCAGGGAGCTTCCCAGAATGGCCACCAGGAACATCACAGCAAAAGTGGCAAGATAGCTGGGGTCACTCATCAGGGAAAAATAGGGAAAGGTGAAAAAGAAATTGAAAATAAGGACAGAAAGAACGGAGGAAAGAAGGCTGTATCGCCGCCCGTTGGTCATCATGGCGATTGCCAGCACACCCAGGATATAGACCATGATGATGTTGGCACTGTTAAAGCCAAGACGCAGGAACAGGAAGCCCACAGCGGAACACAGTCCCAGGATGGCCAGCATCCGAAAGGTGTCGGAACGGGAGAAGCTCCTGACAGAGAAATCCGCTGGCCTTGGCAAAGAAAAGGGGCGGGGAACAGGCTGGTCGGGAATGATGTAGATGTCCAGATCAGGAGCAAGGGTATTGAGCTGATCCACCAGAGGCTTTGCAGGGAAAGGACTGCGGCTGCGGGGACTTCGGCCCAGGACAATTTTGGTGATGCCGCTGACTTTGGCATACTCAGCGATCTGGATGGCGGGCTCGTTTCCGTAGGCAGTGATTACCCGGGCACCCAGCTCTTCAGCCAGGCGGAGATTGGCTTGCACCCGCAGCCGATAGGACTCATCCTGGCGCTGAAAGTCAGGCGGCTCTACAAAAAGGGCGGTAAAGGAGCCGTGGAAAGCGTCAGCCAGCCGTGCGGCGGTACGGATGACCTTGGGATTGGAGGGGGCGCCGGAAAGGCAGATCATGATATGCTCTTTGATCTTCCGCTCGCCGGGGCTTCCGCCGGGAATGCGTTCCAAGCGGTCTGCCGTGCGGCGCAGAGTGATTTCTCGGAGGGCCGCCAGAGCCTTTTCTGTCAGGGCGGGAGAAGCTGGGGAAGGGCCGGTACCGGCCTTTTGAGCGGGCCGCAGCCTTTCCAGGAGATCAGCGGGCTCCAAATCCACAACCTCAACCTGGTGGGCCTGGTCAAAAATTGAATCCGGCACATGGCTGGTAACAGGCTGGCCGGTAATGGCCTCAATTACATCGCCCAGGCTCTCCAGATCCTGGACGTTAAGGGTACTGTACACATCGATACCGGCGCGGAGAAGTTCCTGCACATCCTGATAGCGGTTGATGTGGCGGCAGCCCGGGCCATTGGTGTGGGCCATAGCGTCTACCAGAATCAACTGAGGACGGCGGGTGAAGGCAGCGTCCAGATCAAATTCCGCAGCCGCGCCTTTGTGGCTGGAAACTTTGAGAGGCAGCTGCTCCAGCCCCTTCAGCAGTGCTTGGGTAGCAGGAGGGACATCTGGGTCAATACACCCGCAGACCACGTCTATTCCAGCGTCACGGGCCCGGAGAGCGGCCTCCAGCATGGCGTAAGTCTTTCCAACGCCAGCAGCATAGCCAAAGAAAATTTTCAGTTTTCCAGAGCAGGGGGGAGAGGGTGAGACGTTCCCTGCCGGAACAGCCCCGGCGGGGAATGACGCTTGGTATGCCATAGCAATACCTCCCGGCATAGTTTCATGCAGCCACCAGTATACCACAGAATTTTCCGCTTGGCATCAGATCCTTTTAGATAAATGGCGGCAGACAGCATCTTAATGCGGCCTTAATGCTTTAACCATTCTCTTTATCCTATCCTCATTTCTCCTGTGTTACAATACGGTACGTTTATAGCGTATCCTCGTATCCTCGCGTAATTATACGCTTTGTGTGAAAGGGAGGCCTCCATGCCTTTTTGGAAAAATGAGCGTACTTCTCCGGCTCAAATCATTATTATAGGCTTTTTTCTGCTGATTCTATCTGGGACGCTGCTGCTGATGCTGCCCTTTGCCACATGGGAGCCCGGCGGTGCGCCCTTTATTGACGCCCTTTTTACGGCCACCTCCGCCACTTGTGTTACCGGTCTTATTCTGCATGACACGGTGCAGTACTGGACACCCTTCGGTCAGGCGGTGATTCTGGCACTGATTCAGGTGGGCGGCATGGGCGTTGTGACCATGGCAGTGGCAATCTACATGTTTTCCGGAAAAAAGATCGGACTTAAGCAGCGGTGGGTCATGCAGGAGTCTATTTCCGCCCACCAGGTGGGCGGGATCGTCCGTATGACCGGGTTTATTCTGAAAACAGCCCTTGCGGTGGAGGGGATTGGCGCACTGGTGCTGGCGCTGCGGTTTTGTCCCCAGATGGGCTTTTTCAAAGGCCTGTGGTACGCGGTATTCCACGCAGTCTCTGCTTTCTGCAATGCCGGCTTCGACCTTATGGGGGCCCAAACACCCTATTCTTCTCTGACTGCTTACGTAGGGGATCCTCTGGTGAGCCTGACCATCCCTGCGCTGATCATTATCGGCGGCCTGGGCTTTCTCACCTGGCAGGATATTTTCCAGCATCATATCCATTTCCGGGCCTACCGGCTCCAGAGCAAGCTAATTCTGGCAACCACGGCGGCCCTTTTGGTGGGCGGTGCGCTGTTTTTTGGACTCTATGAATTTCAGCTGCCTCAGTGGGAGAGCCTTACGGTGGGGGAGAAGGCGCTGGCGTCTGTGTTCCAGTCGGCTACCCCAAGAACGGCAGGCTTTAATACGGTGGACCTGATGAACCTCAGCGCCCCCAGCCAGCTGCTGACCATCCTGCTGATGCTGGCCGGCGGCTCCCCGGGCTCCACTGCCGGTGGTTTCAAGACCACCACGCTGGCGGTGCTGCTGCTGAGCGCTTTTGCGGTATTCCGTCGTCAGAGCAGCGCCCACTGCTTTGGCCGGAGACTGTCAGAGTCGGTGCTGCGCAGTGCCAGCGCCATTTTCCTCCTGTATCTGCTGCTGTTTCTCACAGGCGGTACGCTGATCTGCTGTATGGAGGGTATCCCGCTGATGGCGGCACTTTTCGAGGCGGCTTCCGCCATCGGCACTGTGGGCCTGTCCCTGGGTGTTACCCCAGGACTGGGGATCCCGTCTCAGCTGATTCTAATTTTTCTGATGTATTTTGGCCGGGTAGGCGGACTGACAATGATCTACGCGGTTACCAGCGGGGCAGCGGTGTATGCCCAGTACCCCCAGGAACAGGTAAATGTGGGATGAGAAAGGAATTGAGGAAATGAAATCGGTATTATTAATTGGCCTGGGACGCTTTGGCCGTCACATGGCCCAGAAGCTCCACGACCTGCACCATGAGGTGTTGGCGGTGGACAAGGACGAGGAGCGGGTGAACAACGCATTGCCCTTTGTGACCAATGCCCAGATCGGAGACGGGACCAACGAGCAGTTTATCGCCTCTCTGGGAGTGCGGAATTTTGACCTGTGCGTGGTAGGAATCGGAGACAATTTCCAGAGCTCCCTGGAGACCACCGCGCTGCTGAAGGAGTACGGCGCTCCCTTTGTGGTGGCCCGTGCTACCCGGGACGTCCACGCCAAGTTCCTGCTGCGCAACGGCGCAGACGACGTGATCTATCCGGAAAAGCAGATCGCCAACTGGGCGGCAGTGCGGTATACCGCCGATCATGTGTTTGACTACATAAAGCTCACGCCGGAACACTCCATTTTCGAGACGGCTGTGCCTGCCGCCTGGGTGGGAAAGACCGTGGTGGAGCTGGCGGTACGGCAGAAGTATCACATCAACATTCTGGCCACCAAGCGGGGAGAGAAGCTGGAGCCTCTGCCCGGCCCCACCCACTGCTTTGCGGCGGATGAGACCATGTTCATCCTGGGCGCCAACAAGGATACCCAGAAGTTCCTGGATTATTGAAAAAAATAGAAAATTTATCTTGCTTTTTTTCCTCTGCTGTGGTATTCTATCATGGCGATAAAGGGCGGTCCTCTGCCGAGAGGGTCGGGCAAACAGGCCGACAGACCCGGAGAATCGTTACGAACGCCTATATATTAGGAGGAAAATCCCATGGATCTCATCAAGGAACTGACTAAATCCCAGCTCAAGGAGATGCCCGCTGTGGAAGTGGGTGATACCGTCAAGGTGCACGTGAAGGTCAAGGAAGGCGCCCGTGAGCGTATCCAGGTCTTCGAGGGCACTGTCATTGCCAAGAAGCACGGCGGTATCGAGGAGACCATCACTGTCCGTCGTATGTCCTACGGCGTCGGTGTGGAGAAGGTCTTCCCCCTGCATTCCCCCACCATCGACAAGATCGAGGTGGTGCGTCACGGTATCGTCCGTCGCGCCAAGCTGTACTACCTGCGCAGCCGCGTGGGCAAGGCCGCCAAGGTCCGCGAGAAGCTTTGATCCGAGATACAAAAAGAGGCCGTCTCAACGGAGACGGCCTCTTTTTGTTCCTCCCTGCGGCGGGGGAAAGGAGAAGATATTGGTTGTAATCCCGGGAGAATTGTGGTATCTTATACAATTAGAATGCTATTGCTAAGGAGTATCTGACATGTCTGAGGAAAAGAAGGAACTGGAGCGGGAAACCTCTGTGGAGGAGACTGCGCCGGAGCAGAAGGCGGAGGAAGAAAAGCAGCCGGAGCGGCTGGAAAACAGTATTTATGACTGGGCCCGTTCTCTGACCGCCGCGGTAGTGGGCGTGGTGCTGCTGTTTACCTTCCTGGCCCGTCTCATCGGCGTCAGCGGCCCCTCCATGCAGGACACCCTGTATACCGGCGACCGAATTTTGGTCCTCAATGCTATGTTCTGTGATTTCCAGCTGGGGGACGTGGTGGTAGTCAACGATTACAACGCCCAACTGGATGATACCCTGGTCAAGCGGATCATAGCGGTGGGCGGACAGACGGTGGATATCGATTTTGTCACCGGTACGGTCTATGTGGACGGGGTGGCCCTGGACGAGCCCTATATCAAGGAGCCCACCTATACTACCGACGGCACAGTTTTCCCCCTAACCCTGGCAGAGGACGAGGTGTTTATTATGGGGGACAACCGTAACCACAGCACCGACAGCCGCAGCACCCGCCTGGGAGCGGTGAAGGAAGGATATATCCAAGGCAAGGCCATCTTCCTCCTTTTCCCGGGGGAGACGCCGGATACCCAGAAGCGGGACTGGAGCCGCATTGGCTTTATTGACTAAAAGGAGAGACGGAATTACTATGCCGGAGACGCAGCACGATATGAACATCCAGTGGTATCCAGGCCACATGACCAAGACCCGCCGGATGATCCAGAGCCAGCTGAAAAACATGGACGCGGTCTGCGAGATTCTGGACGCCCGGATCCCTGTTTCCAGCCGCAATCCGGATGTGGAGGAGCTGACTGCCGGAAAGCCCCGGCTCATTGTTCTCAACCGCATCGACATTGCGGATACCGCCGCCACCCGAGCCTGGACGGCTTATTTTCGGGAGAAAGGCTTTGCGGTGCTGGAAGCCAACGCCAAGGAAGGGCAGGGGACGGCCCGGTTTGCCGCCGCTGTCCGGGATCTGCTGGCGGAGAAGCTGGCGGCCTATGCAGAAAAGGGCCAGACGGGCCGCACTCTGCGGGTGATGATCCTGGGGATCCCCAATGTGGGGAAATCCACCTTCATTAATAAAGTAGCCAAGCGTAAGACTGCCAAGGCCGAAGATCGCCCCGGAGTCACCCGGAGCCAGCAGTGGGTGCCGGTGGACCGGACCCTGGAGCTGATGGACACCCCGGGTATGCTCTGGCCTAAGTTTGATGATCCCATGGTGGGACTCCATTTGGCCTTTACCGGCGCGGTGCGGGACGAGATCCTGGACACGGAGACACTGGCCTGCCGCCTGATGGAGTTTCTCGCCCAGCGCTATCCCCAGGCCCTGGCGGAGCGCTACAAGGTGGAGATCGCGCCGGAGGACAGCGGCTACGATTTGCTGATCAAGGCGGGCCGCCGCCGGGGCTTTATGATCCGGGGCGGCGAAGTGGACACCGAGCGGATGGCCAAGATCCTGCTGGACGAGTTCCGGGGCGGCAAGCTGGGACGCTTTACCCTGGAGCTGCCGGAGGACATCCGGTAAAGGAAGGAGGGTGGCTATGCCCAACTGGGAATATGAAGAGAGAGCCGCAGCGGCGGGCTATACCGCTGTGTGCGGCGTGGACGAGGCGGGAGCAGGGCCTCTGGCGGGGCCGGTGTACGCCGGGGCGGTGATATTGCCCTTTGGGCTGGAGCTGCCTTATCTCAACGATTCCAAGCAGGTAACGCCTAAGCGGCGGGATGGACTCTTTGATCTGATCCGGGAAAAAGCCATTGCCTGGTCTGTGGCCTCGGTATCGGCGGAGGAGATCGATGAAATGGATATCCTCAACGCCCGGATGCTGGCTATGCAGCGGGCTATTGATGGTCTTGTGCCGCCGGCGGACTACGCCCTTATCGACGGCAACCGGGATCACGGCAGCCGCTGTGCTGTGGTGACGGCCCATGAAACCATTGTCAAGGGAGACAGCCGCAGCACCTCCATCGCCGCGGCTTCCATTCTGGCCAAGGTCAGCCGGGACCGGCATATGGAGAAGCTGGCGGAGGAGTATCCCCAGTACCTCTTTGACCAGCATAAGGGCTACGGCACCAAGCTTCACTACGCCATGCTGGATCAATACGAACCCAGTCCCGTCCATCGGAAAACGTTTCTCACAAAGTGGGAGGCCCGCCGCCATGGATGAGCGGAAGCGCCTGGGCAACCGGGGGGAGGAGGAAGTGGCCCGCTGGCTGCGGGGCCAGGGATACCGGATCCTTGCCAGCCAGTACCGCTGCCGTTTCGGAGAGATCGACCTCATTGCCCGCAGCCGGGAAGGGATTCTCTGCTTCGTGGAGGTTAAGGCCCGCACCAGCAGCCGCTTTGCCGCGGCCCGGGAGGCGGTGACGGCAGCCAAGCAGCGCCGCCTGCGCACCACCGCCCAGTTGTACCTGGCTCAGACAGGCCAGGGGGAGTGCCCCTGCCGGTTTGATGTGGCAGAGGTCTATCCCAGTCCTGCGGGATATGAGATCAACTATATTACCAACGCGTTCTGAGGGACGCGGAGGGGAGGATATGCCATGGAATATCTCAGCACAAGAGACAAAACCCTGCGCCTGACGGCGGCGGAGGCCATCAAGATGGGCCTGAGCCGTGACGGCGGACTCTTTACCCCTGCGGAGTTTCCCGGCCTGAGCCCGCTGGAGATCGAGGCCCTGTGTCCCATGACCTACCAGCAGCGGGCGGCCTATATCATGGGCAAGTTCCTGCCGGATTTCACCCCGGAGGAGCTGACAGACTACGCGGAGAAGGCCTACGGCCCTGATAAGTTTGATACCGAACACGCCGCTCCTCTGCGGCGGGTAGGGGGGAAGACCTGGTGCCTGGAGCTGTGGCATGGTCCCACCAGCGCCTTCAAGGATATGGCCCTTCAGATGCTGCCCCAGCTCCTCTCCGCCAGTCTCCGTAAGACCGGGGAGGACAAAACCGCCTGCATCCTGGTGGCCACCTCCGGCGATACCGGCAAGGCCGCCATGGAGGGCTTTGCCGATGTGCCTCAGACCAAGATCCTGGTGTTTTATCCCAGGGACGGCGTCAGCGAGATCCAGAAGCTGCAAATGGTCACCCAGGAGGGGGCTAACGTGGGGGTCTGCGCCGTGGAGGGCAACTTTGACGATGCCCAGAACGGCGTCAAGCGGATCTTCTCCGACGAGGCCATGCGCCAGGAGCTGGCGGGCCGGGGGTACTTCCTCTCCTCCGCCAATTCCATCAACTGGGGCCGGATTTTGCCTCAGGTGGTGTACTACGTCTCCGCCTACTGCGACCTCCTCAATATGGGAGAGATCCGTCTGGGGGACAAGGTGAACTACTGCGTGCCCACCGGCAATTTCGGCAATATTCTAGCCTGCCACTACGCCGGGAAGATGGGTGTGCCTGTGGGCAAGCTTATCTGCGCCAGCAACTGCAATGACGTGCTGACGGACTTTATCCGCACCGGCATCTATGACCGCAACCGCCCCTTCCACACCACGATGTCTCCCTCTATGGACATCCTGATCTCCAGCAACCTGGAGCGGCTCCTCTTCGAACTCTCCGGCGGGGACGACGCCCTGGTGCGGCAGTACATGGAGGAGTTGAAGACCACCGGTCGCTACGAGATTACGGCGGAGATGAAGGAGAAGCTCCAGGCCATGTTCTACGGCGGCTTTGCCTCCGAGGCGGATACCATCGCCACCATAACCACCCTCTATGCCGACGGCTACCTCATCGACACCCACACTGCCGTGGCCGCCAAGGTGATGGAGGACTACCGCCGGGAGACCGGTGACGACACCATCGCGGTGTTTGCCTCCACCGCCTCCCCCTACAAGTTCTGCGACAGCGTCCTCACCGCCATCGGGGAGGAACCGGTGTCCGGCAGCGTGGATCGCATCGAGCAGCTGGAGAAGGCCTCCGGCGTGAGCGCCCCCAAACGGCTGGCGGCACTGAAGGGAAAGACGCCCCGCTTTGACGGTGTAACAAAAAAGGAAGAGATGGAGAAAGTCGTACTGGATTTCCTGAAATAACAGGGGAGAGGGAGGACTGCCATGGAAAAGAAGCGTCTGCGGCGCCGCTGGGCGCGGGTGAGTATTGTGCTGGTCATCTCAGGTGCCGGCTGCATTTTGCTTGGCCTGCTGCTGGGAAGAGCGGTGTACCCGTGGAAATGGACAGGGGGGCTGATCATCCTGGGAAGTGTCCTGCTGGTTGCGGCGTTGATCGTAAAGTATACTTCCCTGCGCTGCCCATCCTGCGGAAAAGGGGCTGCGATGCCCCTCTGGAATCCCGGAAAGCGCTTTTATTGCCCGTGCTGCGGTAAGCCCTTTCTGTTCGACGATGAGCCGGACGAGATCGAAAAAGAGCATACAAAAGAGGAGTAGCCTATGGCCCTGTACGCCATCGGCGACCTGCACCTGGGGCTGAGTGTGAACAAGCCCATGAATGTGTTTGGCCCTGGCTGGGATGGACATGTGGAGCGGCTGCGGGACGCCTTTGCACAACTGAATGACGACGATGTGACGGTGCTCTGCGGCGACACCTCCTGGGCCATTGACTTTGCCCAGAGCCTGGAGGACTTCCGGCTCATTGACAGCTTTCCCGGGAAAAAGATCATCCTTAAGGGGAACCACGACTACTGGTGGAACACTGCCGCCAAGATGAAGCGGTTCTTCTCCGACAATGGTCTTACCACCCTGGATATTCTCCACAACAATTGCCATACCTACGGGGACTACGCCATCTGCGGCACCCGGGGCTGGTTCTATGAGGAGGATCAGAGCGGACACAATGAGAAGGTATTTAACCGTGAGGTAATCCGGCTGGAGGCATCCTTGAAAGCGGCAGGCGGACGGCCCATCCTGGCCTTTCTCCACTACCCGCCGCTGTACACCGGCTACCGCTGCCCGGAGATCCTTGCCAAGCTGGAGGAATACCACGTGGAACGCTGCTGCTACGGTCATCTCCATGGCCCTACCCACAGACGGGCCATTGAGGGAACGGTGGGGACAGTGGCGTACAGCCTGGTTTCTGCCGATTACCTGGGATTTGTCCCTAAAAAAATATTGGAATAATGGCAAAATAATTTTCCAAGGTACTGGAATTCTGCATTTTTATGTGATACAATACTATGCTGGCTGACTGTGAAGGCCGACAGTAAACGGAGGAAATAAACATGAGTGTGAAAAATTGCGAGAAACGCGAGAAGAGCATGGTCGAGCTGACCGTGGAAGTGAGCGCTGCCGATTTTGAGGCCGCCGTTGAGAAGGCCTACAGAAAGCAGCGTGGTAAGATCAATATGCCCGGCTTCCGTCCCGGCAAGGCCCCTCGCAAGATGATCGAGTCTATGTATGGGCCTGAGGTGTTCTATGAGGAGGCCGTGAATATCGCTCTGCCCGACGCGTATATGAACGCGGTGAAGGAGCAGGAGCTGGACGTGGTCGGTTACCCCGAGGTGGAGCTGCTGGAAGTGGGCAAGGAGGGCTTCTCCTTCAAGGCTACTGTTGCGGTGTATCCTGAGGTGACCCTGGGCCAGTACAAGGGCTTGGAGGCTCCTAAGGCTGAGGTCAAGGTGATGGCCGCTGATGTTAACGCCCGTCTCAAGGAGATGGCTGAGCGCAACAGCCGCATGGTCAGCGTGGATCGTGCAGTGAAGAAGGGCGATACTGCCAACATCAACTTCGAAGGCTTCCTGGAGGGCGTGCCCTTCGAGGGTGGCAAGGGCGAGGACTATGATCTCGCCATCGGTTCCGGCAGCTTTGTTCCCGGCTTTGAGGAGCAGCTTATCGGCATGAAGGCCGAGGAGGAGAAGGACATCGACATCACCTTCCCCGAGGACTATCACGCAGATCTGGCCGGCAAGGCTGTGGTGTTCCACGTGAAGGTCAACGCCGTGAAGGTTAAGGAAGTGCCCGCCATTGACGATGAGTTTGCCAAGGATGTGTCCGAATTTGACACTCTGGCTGAGCTGAAGAAGGACGTCAAGGCCAAGATGATCACTGAGCGCGAGGAGGCTGCCAACCGTGCTTTTGAGGATATCCTCATGGAGAAGGTGGCCGAGGGCCTGACCTGTGACATCCCCGACGCCATGGTGGAGGAGCAGGCCAAGCGCTTTACCGATAATTTCAAGATGCAGCTGCAGTCCCAGGGCCTGTCCTTTGAGCAGTACAAGCAGATGACCAATATGGACGAGGCTGCCCTGCTGGAGCAGGCCAAGGAGCCCGCCGCCCGTCAGGTACGGATGGATCTGGCTGTGGGCGCCATCATCAAGGCGGAGAACATCGAGGCTACTGACGCCGATGTGGACGCTGAGTACGAGAAGATGGCCAAGCAGTACGGCATGGAGGTCGAGAACCTCAAGAAGTACATCGAGGCTGAGGTGATTCGTGAGCAGGTGGTCCGCAGCAAGGCCATTGCCGTGGTGGTGGACAGCGCTGTTGCCGTCAAGCCCGAAGCCAAGGCCGAGGAGAAGAAGGAGGAGGCCCCCGCTGAGGAGGCTCCCGCCGAGACTGCGGAATAATCCGGCATTCCGGTACTAAACCCTCCGGGATCCGGTTATACTGCTGTGGAGTGTTGATTCCCGCCTGAGAGGGCGGGGGAGGGTCCCTATTCAAGCAGGAGGTAATTCATTATGAGCTTGGTACCTTACGTAGTAGAGCAGACCAACCGGGGAGAGCGGTCCTACGATATCTTTTCCCGCCTGCTCAACGACCGCATCATTTTCCTGGGTGAGGAAGTCAACGATACCACCGCCAGTCTTGTGGTGGCCCAGCTTCTGTACCTGGAGGCCCAGGATCCCGACAAGGATATCCAGATGTATATCAACAGCCCTGGCGGCTCTGTGACAGCCGGCATGGCTATCTATGATACCATGCAGTATGTCAAGTGCGATGTGTCCACCATTTGTGTGGGCCTGGCCGCCAGTATGGGCGCGTTCCTGCTGGCCGCCGGCGCCAAGGGCAAGCGTCTGGCCCTGCCCAACGCGGAGATTATGATCCATCAGCCCTCCGCCGGTACCCAGGGCCAGGTTACCGATATGGCCATTCACCTCAAGCGGCTGGAAGTTATTAAGCGCCGCCTGAACCATATCCTGGCGGATAACACCGGCAAGAGCCTGGAGACGGTCACTGCCGACTGTGAGCGGGACAACTTCATGACTGCCGAAGAGGCCAAGGAATATGGCCTCATCGACAAGGTCATCTATTCCAGATAAGCGAAGAGGGGAAAACAGTCCATGAGTGACGAGACGAAAAAGTCCCTGCGCTGCTCCTTCTGCGGCAAGCGGGAGGAGGAAGTGCGGCGGATGATCCAGGCGCCTGGCGCCCGTATCTGTGACCAGTGTGTCCAGCTGTGCATGAGCGTGCTGGAGGAGGAGCTGGGCAAGCCCGATGCCAACATGACGATGGAGGCGCCGGAAAAGCTGCCTACGCCCCGGGAGATCAAGGAGATCCTGGATCAGTATGTCATCGGGCAGGAGTCTGCAAAAGTAGCCCTGTCGGTGTCCGTCTACAACCATTATAAGCGTATTTACTACGGCGGCGGCGAGGATGTGGAGCTGCAAAAGAGCAATATTCTCATGATCGGGCCCACCGGCAGCGGCAAGACCCTCTTTGCCCAGACCCTGGCCCGGATCCTGCAGGTTCCCTTTGCCATCGCCGACGCCACTACCCTTACCGAGGCGGGCTATGTGGGCGACGACGTGGAGAATATCCTTCTGCGTCTGCTCCAGGCTGCGGATTACGATGTGGAGCTGGCGGAGCACGGTATCATCTATGTGGATGAGATCGACAAGATTGCCCGCAAGAGCGAGAACACGTCTATCACCCGGGATGTCTCCGGCGAGGGCGTACAGCAGGCGCTGCTGAAGATCCTGGAGGGCACCGTGGCCAACGTCCCGCCCCAGGGCGGCCGCAAGCACCCCCACCAGGAATTCATTCAGATCAATACTCAGAATATCCTGTTTATCTGCGGCGGCGCCTTTGATGGGCTGGACAAGATCATCGAGCGCCGTACAGACAAGCGGGGGATCGGCTTTGATTCTCAGCTCCAGAGCAAGAAGGACAGAGATGTAGGGGCAATCCTCAAGGAGGTCCAGCCCCACGATCTGCTGAAGTTCGGCATTATTCCGGAGCTGGTGGGCCGTCTGCCGGTGATTGCGCCACTGGATTCCCTGAAGCGGGAGGACCTGGTGCGGATCCTGACGGAGCCCAAGAACGCCCTGGTCAAGCAGTATACCAAGCTGCTGGACTATGACAAGGTGCAGCTGGAGTTTGCTGAGGGCGCTCTGGAGGCAGTGGCTGATAAGGCGATTGAACGCAATATCGGTGCCCGTGGCCTGCGGGCTGTGATGGAAGGCATCCTGACCAAGGTGATGTTCGATATTCCATCCGATCCCACAGTGGAGAAAGTCATTATTACGCCGGCTTGTGTCCGGGGCGAGTGTGGCCCTGAGATCATTCACGGCGCGGCAATAGGAGAGAAGGGGCAGGCAGGACTGGTGTCCGGCAGCGCTTCCTGATTTGTCGAAAGAAACATATCAGCGGAAGGGGGGCAATTACGCCCCCCTTTTTGCCCATTTCCTGCCAGATGTTGGTGGGAGCAAATAACCCAGCCTGGGGAAACAGCCCCAGGGTTCCTCCGGCCTGTGCCGGAGAAAGGAGACCCTACATATGGAAAATACAGCGATGAATATGCCGGTCCTTGCCCTTCGGGGGTTGACAATTTTTCCCAATTGCATTCTCAGTTTTGATGTAGAGCGGGAAATCTCTATCCGTGCCCTGGAACGGGCCATGGAGAGCGACCAGCAGATTTTCCTGGTGGCCCAGCGGG
>ERZ1643251.1936-NODE-1936-length-22048-cov-5.408175_pt1 | contig 22048 bp, 20 predicted proteins | sample MGYA00579261_ERZ1643251 | MGnify/ENA primary metagenome ERZ1643251 (study PRJEB29033, sample SAMEA4952267) | chicken gut metagenome | biome: Broiler Chicken; feature: Gastrointestinal Tract; material: Caecum | place: Ireland | collected 2018 | study: Broiler... | reverse complement strand
AAACTTGTACCGAAAACCCCATAAGGAATTTTCGATACAAGTATAAAACTTTCCGCGCTCCTGAAAAATCAGAAAAATTTTTTCAAAAGGGTTGACAGCCTTATTTTTTCGTGCTATACTTAATACAGTTAATACAGATAATACAGACAGTACAGCGAGGGAAAACATGGAAATATTCCTGCGCGGAAAAAAGAATATCAGCGAAGAGATCGCCGAGGAATACGAAAAGTATATCCGCTGCGGCGCGCTGCGCGAGGGGGAAAAGCTGCCCTCCTGCCGCGCCCTCGCGGCGCAGCTGGGCGTGAACCCGAACACGGTGGAGCGCGCCTTCTCCGGGCTGGAAAGGCGCGGGCTGGTGCGCACGCTCCCGAAAAAGGGCGTGTTCGTATGCGCACGCGGGCCGGAAAGCCATGCCGAAGAGGAGGCGGAGCGGCAGCTGCGCGCCCTGAAAGCGGCGGGACTGACGCGGGAACAGGCCCTTTCTGTATTGCATAAAGTTTTCGGGGAGGATGGCGATGATAGAAGTTAAAGGCGTAAAAAAGCACTTCGGAAAGACCGAAGTGCTCAAAGATGTATCCTTTACCGTGCCGGACGGCAGCGTGTTCGGCATGGTCGGCGTGAACGGCGCGGGCAAGTCTACCCTGCTGCGGCTGATGGCGGGCGTGCTGCGCCCCGACGAAGGGAAGATCCTGTTCGACGGCGAACCTGTATTCGAAAATACCGACGTGAAGGGCGGCATCTTTTTCCTCGCGGACGAACCGTACTATGCCTCCGGTACGACGGGCAGGCAGCTCGCCGCGCTGTATAAGGCGTTTTACCCCGCCTTCGACAATAATGTGTTCGAGAGCCGCTGCGCCCTCTTTTCCCTCAACAGCGCGGCGCCCATACGCAACTTTTCAAAGGGAATGAAGAGGCAGATCTTCCTCTCGCTCGCCCTCGCCTGCCGCCCGAAGTACCTGCTGCTGGACGAAGCCTTCGACGGGCTCGACCCCAACGCGCGGCTGGAATTCAAGCGCGCGCTCATCGACATCGGCGAAAGCGGCACGACGACGGTCATCGCCTCCCATTCGCTGCGGGAACTGACGGATATCTGCACCGACTTTGCCCTCATCGGCGGAGGCAAAGTGAAGCGCGGCGGGAACCTGGAAGACAACCTCTCCTCCGTGCACAAATTCCAGGCGGCGTTCCCGCGGGAGGTGGAGCGCGGAGACCTGCCCTTCCCCTGCATCAGATTCGAGCGGGAAGGGCGCGTCGTCCGATTCATCGCGCGCGGCGACGCGGACGCCATACTGCAAGCGCTCTCCCTGCTTTCTCCCCTCTTTGCGGAAGAGGTGCCCATCGACTTTGAAGAATTTTTCCTTGTGGAAACGGAGGGGAAATCGAGATGAAAAAGGTACTCGCTTACGAATTCAGGCGCATCCTTCTGCCGCTGTGCATCTTTGCCGCGGTCGCTGCCGCGCTCTTCGCGGCGGCGGCGCTGTCCACCGACTTTATCGACGTATGGTACGAACCCATAGACGAATTCGGCGAGATCATGATGCCGCACTACCGCGCGGGCGATACCTTGCTCTACATTCCGGCCCTGACCCTCGCAGTGCTCTGCACCGCCGTGCCCGTCATGCAGTTTTCCTACCGCATGAAAAGGCGCAGCGCCGACCTGTGGTATTCCCTGCCCGTAAAGCGGGAGACGCTCATGCTGGCGCGCACCCTTTCGGGGCTCGTTCTCGTGCTCGCGCCCTACGCCCTCTCCTATTGGGCGGGCTTCGCCGTCATCGCCTGCAAAGAGAATATGTTCTATTTAGAGCAATACGTATACCTGTTTTTTGCGTCTATACCCGTTGCCGTGCTGCTCTTCGGCACGAACGCCTTTCTCTTTACCCGCGCGAATACGACGGGCGACGGCATCGTGTTCATCGCCGCGTGGGCGTTCCTGCTCATGATGCCCTTCCTGTATCTGACCACCTATTTTTATCGTGAAATGCCCGTTCAGATAAACAACCTCACCAATTATATCTCCTTTATGCCGCTCGCCGACCTGTTCGCGGGTTTCGACAACGCCGTGCGCTCGGGAAGAATCGCGATACAAGACCCGGCCCTGCTGTATTCATTGTGGGGCGTGATCGGCGCGGCGTCGTACTTCGGGCTGTTCTTCACCGCGAAAAAACATCCCGCGGAAAACGCGGGGCAGATCTCCTCTTCCCTGTTCGGCTACCGCACCGTCATTCCCGCCTACCTCTTTTTCGGCGCCTGCTGCGCCGCGGGAGATTCTCTCTTCTTCTATTCCTCTTCCTCCTCGCCGGTGCTCGACTCCTCTTCCGTCGTGACCCTCGCGCTGCTTCTCGCGGCGGGGCTGGTGGCGTTCTTTGCATACCGCCGCACCTTCCGCATAAAACTTGCAGACATCCTTTCCCTCGCGGGCTCCCTCCTGTGCGGAACGCTCGTTGCCCTGGTGACCGTGCTCTGCATCTGACGGGCAATACAAAACAAAAGGGAGCGGGGACGCTTATACGGCGTCCCCGCTCCTCTCTTTTGCTTTTTATGCCTTGAACAGATTTTGTATGCGGGAGACCGCCTCTTCGGTCGCCTCTTCGGACGCGAAGGCGGTGAGGCGGAAACGCCCCTCCCCGTTTTTGCCGAAACCGCTGCCCGGCGTGCCGACGACGTTCGCCTCTTCGAGAAGGCAGTCGAAGAACTTCCAGCTGTCGTCAAAGCCGGGGCATTTCAGCCAGATATACGGCGAGTTTTTGCCGCCCGTGTAGGAGATGCCCAGCCCGTCGAGGCAGTCGGTGATTCGCTTCGCGTTGCGGCGGTAGACGGCGAGGTTCGCCTCGGTCTGCCTCTCGCCTTCGGGGGTGAACACCGCCGCGGCGCCCCGCTGCACGATGTAGGGCACGCCGTTGAACTTGGTCGTCTGGCGGCGCAGCCACATCCTGTTGCATGCCCCGCCCGCAAGCTCGTGCGGCACCACGGTATAGCCGCAGCGCGTGCCCGTGAAGCCCGCGGTCTTGGAGAAGGAACAGAACTCTATGGCACATTCGCGCGCGCCCTCTATCTCGAAGATGCTGCGCGCAAGCCCCTCTTCGGAAACAAAGCGCTCGTACGCGGCGTCGAAGAGGATGACCGCGCCCCTTCTCCGCGCATACGCCACCCATTCGGCGAGCTGCGCGCGCGAATACGCCGCGCCCGTCGGGTTGTTGGGGGAACAGATATAGATGAGGTCTGCGTCCGTGTTTTCGTCCGGCATGGGGAGGAAGCCGTTCCGCTCCGTCGCGTCGGCGAACACGACCCTGCGCCCCGCCATGATATTGGTGTCGACGTAGACGGGATAGACGGGGTCGGGGATGAGCGCGGTATTCTCTGCCGAAAAGATGTCGAGAATGTTGCCGAGGTCGCTCTTGGCTCCGTCCGAAACGAAAATTTCGTCGGCGGCGAGGGAGATGCCGCGGCGGGCGTAATAGCCGCGGATGCTCTCGCGCAGGAAATCGTAGCCCTGTTCGGGCCCGTAGCCGCGGAAGGTCTCCTTTCTGCCCATCTCCCCGACCGCTTCCCGCATGGCGTCGACGACCGCGGGCGCGAGGGGCAGGGTCACGTCCCCTATCCCCATCCGGAGTATCTTCTTATCGGGGTGCGCGGCGGCATAGGCGTTCACCCTGTGCGCCACCGTGGAAAAGAGGTAGCTCTCTTCCAGCCTGAAATAGTTTTCGTTGAGCTTCATGCCGTTTCTCCTTCAGGTTCTGCCGCACTTGCCCGCATACTGCACGGCGGCGCGGATAAATTCGCGGAAGAGCGGGTGCGCCGCGTTGGGGCGGGATTTGAATTCGGGATGGAACTGCACCCCCACGAAGAAGGGGTGCGCGGGGATCTCCACCGCCTCGACGAGGCGGCCGTCCGGCGAGGTGCCGGCGATCTTCATGCCCGCCTTTTCAAACTCTTCCCTGTACTCGTTGTTGAACTCGAAGCGGTGGCGGTGCCGCTCGGAAATATCCTTTTTGCCGTATGCCTTTTCCATCTTCGTGCCTTTGGCGATGCGGCAGGGATAGGCGCCGAGGCGCATGGTGCCGCCCATCTTCACGCCCAGCTGATCGGGCATGATGTCGATGACGGAGTGCGCGCCTTCGGGGTCGAATTCGGAGGAGTTCGCGTCGGAAAAGCCGAGAACGTTCCTCGCGTATTCGATGACGGCGACCTGCATTCCGAGGCAGATGCCGAGGAAGGGCACGCCGTTTTCGCGCGCCCAGCGCACCGCCGAGATCTTGCCCTCGATGCCGCGGCCGCCGAAGCCGCCGGGCACGAGGACGCCGTCCACGCCGTCGAGGATGCGGGCGGTGTTCTCTTCGGTGAGCACTTCGCTGTCCACCCACTCGATCTCCACCTTCGAGGCGTTTTCAAAGCCCGCGTGCGTGAGCGCCTCGGCGACGGAGAGATAGGCGTCGTGCAGCTGCACATATTTTCCGACGAGGGCGATGCGCACGTTCCCCTCGCAGCCGCCTGCGCGGGCGAGCATCGCCTCCCACTCGGAGAGGTCTATTTTGCGCGGCTCCAGCCCCAGCGTGCGGCAGACGATGGCGGAGAGGTTCTCCTTTTCCAGCATCACGGGCGCCTCGTACAGGAGGGGCAGCGTGCGGTTTTCGATGACGCAGTCCGGCCTGACGTTGCAGAACATGGCGATCTTGCGCTTTATGTCTTCGGGCAGAGGCGCGTCGACGCGCGCGACGATGATGTCCGGCGTGATGCCCATGCCCTGCAGTTCCTTTACGGAATGCTGCGTGGGCTTCGACTTGAATTCGCAGGAGCCGGAGATATACGGAACGAGGGTGACGTGTATGAAGCAGCAGTTTTCCCTTCCCGCCTCCATCGACACCTGCCGTATCGCCTCGATGAAGGGCTGGCTCTCTATGTCGCCGATGGTGCCGCCGATCTCCGTGATGACGACGTCCGCGCCGCTTTGTCTGCCGACGCGGTAGATGAAAGACTTGATCTCCCCCGTGATGTGCGGGATGACCTGCACCGTCTGCCCGAGGTATTCCCCGTTGCGCTCCTTGTTGAGGACGTTCCAGTACACCTTGCCCGTGGTCAGGTTTGAAAACTTGTTCAGGTTTTCGTCTATGAACCGCTCGTAATGGCCGAGGTCGAGGTCTGTTTCGGCGCCGTCGTCGGTGACGAACACCTCGCCGTGCTGGTACGGGCTCATCGTGCCCGGGTCAATGTTGATGTAAGGGTCGAGCTTCTGCGACGCGACCTTATAGCCGCGCGATTTGAGCAATCTGCCCAGGCTCGCCGCCGTGATGCCCTTGCCCAATCCGGAAACGACGCCGCCCGTAACGAAAATGTACTTCATATCTCTACTTCTCCCGAAAAAACTTTTTCCGCTTCGCCCGTCATAAAGACGGTTTCTCCCACATGAATGACGAGGTCGCCCCCGCGCAGCTGCACGAGTATGTCCTGCGCCGCATCGCACTTTCCGCAGGCGCACGCCGCGGCGGCCGCCGCGCAGGCGCCGGTGCCGCAGGCCATCGTTTCGCCGCTCCCCCTTTCCCATACGCGCATTTTCAGCGCGTTTTTGCCGATGACCTTCACAAACTCCGTGTTCACCCGCTCCGGAAAGAGCGGGTCGTTTTCAAACAGCGGCCCGATCCTTTCGAGGTCGGCCCCGTCCGGGTCTTCGAACAGGACGCAGTGCGGGTTGCCCATCGAAACGCAGGTGATGCGGTGCAGCCCGCCCGCGATCTTTACGGGGCGGTCGACCGCCTCCCCTTCGAGCAGCACGGGCAGCGACTTCGGGTCGAAGTCCGCCTTTCCCATGTCCACGCGCACCCGCTTCACCTTTCCGTTCTCCGTATAGAGCCGCAGATATTTGATCCCGCTCTTCGTTTCGACGGAAAGTTCCTCTTTGCGGCATACGTTTTCGTCGTAAAGGTACTTCCCCACGCAGCGGATGGCGTTCCCGCACATATTCCCCTCGCTTCCGTCGGCGTTGAACATGCGCATCTTCGCGTCCGCTGCGTCGCTTCGGCAGATGAGCACGAGCCCGTCGCCCCCGATGCCCTTGTGCCTGTCGGAGAGGCGCACCGCCAGCGCGGGTATGTCCTCCGGTTCCCCTCCGAAACAGTCGAAATAGATGTAGTCGTTGCCCGCGCCCTGCATCTTCACAAATTTTTTCAGCATACAGCCCTCGCTTTAACTTTCGTACGCTTTGAGGATCTCCAGCGCGATCTCGCGGCGGGAGAGCCGCCTGTTCATCGCCTGTTTTTCGATAAAGCGGTGCGCGTCCGCCTCCGTCATGTTCAGATATTGGATGAGCGCGCACTTGGCGCGGTCGACGAGTTTCAGATCGCCGATGGTGCTCTTCAGACGGTCGTTTTCGCTGCGCACGGCGCGCAGGCGCTCGTGCACCTTCGCCGCGCAGGCGAGGGCGGCGAAAAACGCCTTTTTCCCCTCGGCGGCATCCGCAAAGGCGACGCCCAGCCCGCCGAACAGCTTTTCCGCCTCGGCGCGGCGCTCCCCGCGCAGCAGCGCGATCAGCCCCGCGCAGGTATCGAGGGACAAGGCGCGGACGGCGTCTGCCCAGTCCTGCCGCAGGGGCACGGCGAGCACCGCCGCCGAGGCATCCTCCGCCTTTTCGCGCGCCTCTGCGGGGAGCCTCGCACGCACCGTTTCGTAACTGCCCGCGAGCAGTTCCTCTATGCGCGCCGAGGCGGTATCCGATTCGCAGCAGATAAGCACCCTTTCCACCGCAGCCTCCTTTATGCGCCCGTCAGTTGGGCGTATACATCTGTTTGTAAGGGTTTGCGCTGTCCGGCGTGAGGCGGAAGCAGGGGGAAGAGAGATATCTTTCGCTCTCCTTTCCGAAAGCGCCGCACCACTGCCGCACCAGCTGCGCCGCCTCCCCTTCGGGGAAGCGTTCCAGCCTCTCCGCCTTCACCTGCGGCGGGAGCGTTTTGGGCAGCGCGTCGCCGCGGATATACATCTCCCCGCCGTGCATGCCCGTGCCGCAGAAATTGCCGACGGGAGAACCCTCCGCCCCGTCGCCGAGCACGACGATGATGCCGCCCGCCTGATATTCGCCGAGAAAGCTCCCCGCCTTCCCGCCGATGACGATGGCGGGCTTGTTCTCCTTATACGCCTTCATGTGTATGCCGCAGCGGTAGCCGACGTTCCCCTCGACAAAGATGCGCCCGCCGCGCATGGCGTAGCCCGTGGCGTCGCCGGCGCTGCCGAACACGCAGATGCTTCCGCCGTTCATCGTGTCGCCCGTCGCCTCCTGCACGTCGCCGCGCACGGTCACGTCGCAGCCGTCGAGGTACGCCCCGAGCGCGTTGCCCGGCGTGCCGTTTACGGTGATCTTTTTGCCGGAAAGCCCGCAGGCGATGTACCTCTGCCCGATGCAGTTGTCTATCTCTATCTCGCTCTCCGCGCACGAACGCACCTGTTCGTTCAGCGCGGAAAAATGCATTCCTCTCGCATCTATGCGCATATGTTCATACCTCCTTTGCCAGCATCCCCGCGCGCGCCTTTGCAGAAAAAGCGCGCAGCTGCGGCGCCTTTTCGAGCAGCGCGAAATCTACTTCGGAAAGGGGCGTGCGCCTGCGGATGAGATCCGTATAGATGCCCGCGCATTCGGGTTCGTTCACGAGGATGAACCCGTTGAGAACGTTGTCGCCGATGAACAGCTTTTTATAGGTATCCCCTTCCGCTTCCGTATACTCCTCGCCGGCATAGCAGCCCGCCGTGAGCACGCGCGTGCCGAAAAAGCCGATGGCGTTCATCGCAAAAGCGGTATCGAACGCCTCGTCGCCGCCCGCCATGTTTGCGCCGGCGCACCTTCCCTGAAAGCGCGCGTTGGGCAGCAGGGCGAGGATCCTGTACTCGCCGGAAACGATGTCCCTGCTCTCGGTGCAGTCGCCCGCGGCGTACACGTCGGGAAGAGAGGTGCGCATATGGTCGTCTATGACGATGCCGCGCCGCACCTGCCCGCCCGCCTCTTTTACGAGCTCCGTATTCGGGCGCACGCCGACCGCGGTGACGAGCACGTCGAAGGGGACGCGCTTTCCGCTCTTTAAGAGGGCGGCGTTCTCTTCGAATTCCGCGACGCTGTCGTTCAGGTAAAATTCCGCCCCGTGCGCCCCGAGGGTGCGCTGCACGACGGCGGCGCCCGCCTCGTCGAGGATGCTGGGCAGAATGTGCCCCGCCATGTCCGCCACCGCGACGCCGTTCGCCCTGTCCGCGATGCCTTCGAGGCATTTCAGCCCGATCAGCCCCGCGCCGAGGATGAACACCCGCTTCTTTTTGCCCGCGAGCGCCTTTTCGAGGGAGAGCGCGTCGTCCAGCGTCATGAAGGAGAAGCGCTTTTTCACCTTTTCAAGCCCCGCTATCGGCGGCGTGAAGGGGCGCGAACCCGTCGCGACGAGCAGTTTATCGTACTTTATCTTCTCCCCGCCCGAAAGCAAAACTTCCTTTGCCTGCGCGTCTATCTTTTCCGCGCGGGTACCGGGGCGGAACGAGAAATTGTTCTTTTCGTAAAAGTCGGGGGAACGGTAGTTCATGCGCTCCCTGTCCGTCGCGCCGAGAAGATAATAGGAGATGAGCGGCCTGCCGTAGACGGGGTATTTTTCGTCGGAGAGGATGACGACCTCCCCCTCTTTGTCCCGCGCGCGGATCTCTTCCGCCGCGGCGATGCCCGCCGCCGAATTTCCGATGATGACGTACTTCATGCTTTCACCTCTGCTCGTACACGATGGCGTTGTTCGGGCAGTGCTTCACGCAGTTCGGCTCCCCGCAGAGATTGTCGGTGCAGAGCATACACTTCTGCGCGGCGTGCCCGTCGGGCGCGGGCATGATCGCCCCGTAGGGGCAGACCAGCACGCAGGTGAGGCAGCCGACGCACTTTTCTCTGTCTATGCGCACCATGCCGCTTTCGTCTTTGGTGAGCGCGCCGGAAATGCAGCTCTGCACGCAGAGGGCGTCTTTGCAGTGGCGGCAGCTGACGGCGAAATGTATCTCCTCCCCGTCCTCCACGCGGATCTTGGGGTGAACGGTCTTTCCTTTGAGCGCCTTGACCATATCGGTCAGCCCCGAATTGGCAAAGGCGCATTCGTACTCGCAGAGGTGGCAGCCGAGGCACCACTTTTCGTTGACATAGATACGCTTCATAAAAATGACCTCCGTCCGCGAAAAAACCGCGGACGGAGGCCCTGCGCTTTTTCCGTGATCTCCCGCCGCTTTTTTTGCACGGCGGGGCCGCTCACGGAATATTCTGCTCCCGTGAGCTTACAATTCGACGTATGCGTCGCGTTCCGCCCCGACGGAGACGTAGCGGACTTTGCATTCGCACGCCTTTTCGATGAAGCGGATATAATCGAGTGCCTCTTCGGGCAGATCTTCCTTTTTGCGGCAGCCGGAAATATCGCAGTTCCAGCCCTTCACCTTCTCGAACACGGGCTTGCACTCGTCGAGAACGTCCGTGAACGGAAATTCGGTGATCCTCTCCCCGTTCAGTTCGTATGCCGTGCACACTTCGAGTTCTTCGTGCCCGGAGAGCACGTCGAGCTTGGTCAGCGCGATCTCGTCCGCGCCCTGGCAGCGGATGCCGTACTTGGACGCGACCACGTCGAACGGGCCCACCCTGCGCGGCCTGCCCGTGGCGGCGCCGTATTCCCCGCCCGCCTTGCGCAGCTTTTCCGCCTTGTCGCCGAAATATTCGGCGGTGAAGGGGCCTTCGCCCACGCAGGTGGAGTACGCCTTCATGATGCCGATCGTCTTATCCAGCTTGAGGTTGGGCACGCCCGCGCCGATGGGGCCGTAGGCGGCAATGTTGTTGGAAGAAGAAGTATACGGGTAAATGCCGTAATCTATGTCGCGCAGGGCGCCGAGCTGCGCCTCGAGCATGATCTTTTTGCCCGCCTTGTGCGCCTCGTTGAGGTAGAGGCCGACGTCGCAGATATACTCTTTGAGCGGCGCGCCGTAGGTGCGGAAATAATCGAGCATGCCCTCCACGCTCACCGGTTCCGCGCCGTATGCGTTGACGACGGTCAGGTTTTTCCAGTCCACGATGTCGGGCAGGCGCTTTTTGAGCAGCTCCGGATTGCGCAGCTCGCCCATGCGGAACGCCTTTTTCAGGTATTTGTCCGCATACACGGGCGCGATGCCGCGCTTGGTGGAACCGAACTTCTTATCCGCGAGGCGCTCTTCCTCGAGGCAGTCCTGCTGCACGTTGTAGGGCATGGTGATGACCGCGCGGTCGGATATTTTCAGGTTCTCCGGCGAGATTTCAATGCCCGCCTCGCGCAGGCGCGCCATCTCCCCCGCCAGATGCTTTATGTCGATGACCATGCCGGGGCCCATCACGCACACGACGCCCTCGCGCAGGATGCCCGAAGGGAGCAGGTTGAGGATGAACCTGCCGCGCTCGTTGATGACGGTGTGCCCCGCGTTGTTGCCGCCCTGATAGCGGCACACCACGTCGTAATCCTTGGAGAGCAGGTCTACCATGCGGCCCTTGCCCTCGTCTCCCCAGTTGATGCCGACGATCGCTGTTAACATTGCAATTTCCTCACAAAGATATAATTTATTTTCGCCGCGCGCGGCAGGACGCCGCACTTTCCGACCCTATTATTATACCTTATTTTTTCACCCGATGACAAGCAAAAACAGAGGGAATTGCACAATTTACAGAGATTGACCCGCATAACGGATGCCCAGAACGGAAAGTTCGGTGTCCGTAAGCCCTATGCCGCGCAGCATGAGGCGGTTTCCGCGCAGTGCCTCGACGGAGTTGATGCCCATGCCGCCCATCATCTCCTGTATCTCGTGGTTCCACGCCGTGACGAGGTTGACCAGTCTCTTGTACCCGATGTCGGGGTTGAGCCTCTTTACGAGGTCGGGCCGCTGGGTGGCGATGCCCCAGTTGCATTTGCCTTCATGGCAGGAACGGCACAGGTGGCACCCGAGCGCGAGCAGCGCCGCGGTGCCGATATAGCAGGCGTCCGCGCCGAGGGCGATCGCCTTCACGACGTCCGCGCTCGAACGGATGGAACCGCCGACGACGATGGAAACGTCGTCGCGGATGCCCTCTTCGCGCAGGCGCGCATCGACGGAGGCGAGCGCGAGTTCGATGGGGATGCCGACGTTGTCGCGTATGCGGGTGGGCGCCGCGCCCGTGCCGCCGCGGAAGCCGTCGATGGCGATGATGTCTGCCCCGCTGCGCGCGATGCCGCTGGCGATCGCCGCCGCGTTGTGCACCGCCGCGATCTTGACGATGACGGGCTTTTTGTACTCCGTCGCCTCTTTCAGCGAATAGACGAGCTGGCGCAGATCTTCGATGGAATAGATGTCATGATGCGGCGCGGGAGAAATGGCGTCCACCCCCTGCGGGATCATGCGCGTTTCCGAAACGTCTGCGGAGATCTTCGCCCCCGGCAGATGCCCGCCGATGCCGGGCTTCGCGCCCTGCCCCATCTTGATCTCGATGGCGGCGGCGGCTTCGAGGTATTGCCTGTGCACGCCGAACCTGCCGCTCGCCACCTGTACGATGGTGTTTCTGCCGTATTTATAGAAGTCCTTGTGCAGGCCGCCCTCGCCGGTGTTGTAGTACGTTCCCAGCTCTTCCGCCGCCCGCGCCAGCGCCTCGTGCGCGTTGTAGCTGATGGAGCCGTAGCTCATCGCCGAAAACATGACGGGCACCTTGAGTTTCAGCTGCGGGGCGAGGGTGTTTTTCAGCCTCCCCTTTCCGTCGCGCTCCACCTCCGCGGTGCGCCTGCCCAGCCACAGCTGCGTCTCCATCGGTTCGCGCAGCGGGTCTATGGGCGGGTTGGTGACCTGCGACGCATTGATGAGCATCTTGTCCCAATAGACGGGGAATTTGCGCGGGTTGCCCATCGAGGAGAGCAGCACCCCGCCCGAGTTCGCCTGCCTGTAGATCTCGTTGATGTTCTGGTCGCTCCAGTTTTCGTTGCGCTTGTAGGTATCGTCCGATTTTACGATCTTGAGCGCGTGCGTCGGGCACAGGCAGACGCAGCGGTGGCAGTTGACGCACCCGGAGTCGTCCGCCTTCATTTTGCCCGTTTCGGGGTCAAAGGAATGCACGAGGTTGGCGCACTGCCTCTCGCAGACGCGGCAGGCAATGCAGCGGTCTGCATTGCGCACCACTTCGTATTCGGGATGTATCCAGATGTTCATTCTCTTCCCTCCCGCCCGTACAGCTCAAAGACGACGGGCTCGCCGCCCGCGGGCGACCATACCCTGTCGGGCGAGGGCTCTATGACGCGTATGGCGCTCTCTTCGCTGGCGACGTATGCGCGGCTGCCCTTTTCGGCGCAGACCATCGAACGCAGTTTGAGGCGGTCGTTGAGCGCCATGATGCCGCCCGTATAGCCGAGTATAATGGAAAACGGCCCCGTTATCAGCAGCGACGGGAACATCCTGCGCAGCAGCGTCTCCCTCCCGCGGCTCTCTTCGTCCTTTTCGGCGATGGTCGCCCAGAAGGAAGGCGCGATGACGTGCGCCGTTTCGTCGAGGGTGAGCCCGCGCTTGCGCACGAGATAGTCGATGATATAGGTGATGACCTCGGTATCCGTCTGCAGCGTGCATTTGTAGCCGAACATCTCTATATAGCGGCGGTTCGCGTCGTACGAGGAGATCTCGCCGTTGTGCACGACGGAAAAATCGAGCAGGCCGAAGGGATGCGCGCCGCCCCACCAGCCCGGCGTGTTGGTCGGGTACCTGCCGTGGCACGTCCAGGCGTAGCCCTCGTATTCTTCGAGGCGGTAGAACCTGCCGATGTCTTCGGGATAGCCGACCCCCTTGAAGATGCCCATGTTTTTGCCGCTCGAAAAGACGTATGCGCCCTTTATCTGCGCGTTGACGCGGTTGACGCACCGCGCGACGTACTCGCGCTCGTCGAGGTGACTGTTTTGCAGCTTGCGCGCGAGCGGCGAGGCGAAGTACCGCCAGATGACCGGCTCGTCCGTCACGGCGGGCAGTTTGCGCGTGGGGATCTCGGAAGAATAGGCGATCTCGAAGTGGCGGTTGAGGAACGCCTCCGTCTCCGCCTGCGCGCCCTTGTCGTCGAAAAAGAGATGCAGGGCGTAAAAATCCTTATAGTTCGGATAGATGCCGTAACCGGCAAAACCGCCGCCCAGGCCGTTGGAGCGGTCGTGCATGACGGCAACGGATTCGATCATGCACTCCCCGTTCATGCGCGCGCCGCTGCGGTCTATGACGCCCGTGATCGCGCACCCGGACGGGTTTCTGAATTCTCCTTCTCGCTGCAACATAGAATTTTCTCCGTAAAAGCGGCGCACGCGCGCCGCCTCGTATATCATGTCATTCATTATACTCCCGCCCCTCTTTTGCGTCAAGCGCGGGGCGGAAAATGGAATTTTCGCACTTTTGAATAGGAGGTATAAGAAAAAGTTAAGTTTGCGCCGGGCGAGGCGGAGAGAGATCGCGCCGGCGGCGATCGCCGCGCTGCCGACGACCGCAACGACCTCTTCCTTCGAGGAAGAGAAGGCTGCGCCGTACATTTACACAAAATTTTCAGAAAATTCCCGCATAATTTCGCCCCGCGGGCAAAACAAAAAGAATTGCCATGTCCGCGCGCATCGGGTATAATAGAGAGGAAGTTATTTGTTCCGGAGGCTTTTTTTGAAAAAGAGAGCGATCGCCGCCCTCGCCCTTACGGCAGCGCTGTTCTTTGCGGGATGCGCGGGAAACACGGAAGGAACGGAAGGCGGCACCTATTTCGTGCAATTCGATATGCAGCGGCAGAACGTCTTTATAGACGGGGAACAGATCGGCGCGTCCGAATTTACCTCCCTGTCGGGGAAGATGCGTGACCGCATCGCCGCGCTCGAAGAGGAATTTTCCACCGACCTTGCCGGCAGCGACCTCTCGCGCGTCAACGCCGCGGCCGCGGGGGAAACCGTTTCCGTGAGCGGCGACACGATGGAGGCGTTTACTCTGGCGGAGAGCTATGCCTCGCTCACGGGAGGCAGCTTTTCCCCCGCCCTGTTCCCCCTCACGGAACTGTGGAAATTTTCTCCCGCATACGAAGGGCATTACAACGACCCGCGCCCTTCCCCTTCCGCAGACGAGATCGCCGCGGCGAAAGCGGTGAGCGACCTGTCCCTTTTCGATGCGGACGTCGGCGCAAAAACGATAACAAAGGCGCAGAGCGGCGCGAAGCTCGACTTCGGCGGCATTGCAAAAGGATACATGAGCGACGCGGCGCTCGCCCTTCTCCTCGGGCAGTATGAAGGGAGGCAGGTCGACGCCATCTTCAGCGTCATGTCCAACAGCATCCTGCTCGGGCAGAAGGTAAATAAGGACGGCACGCGCCGCAATTACACGGCGTCCGTCACCAATCCGCGCTATGACCCCGAAGAACCCGCCGACGCGGGGCTGTACATCGTGGAGCTTTCCGACTGCGCGCTGACCACCAGCGCGGACAACTACCGCTTTTACGTTTATGACGGCAGGATCTACCCGCACATCATCGACGGGAGCACGGGCGAACCTGCAAACAACGGGGTCATCAGCATCACCATCGTCATGCCGCTCTCCGTGCCGCACGCGGGCGCCTTTTCCGACGCGCTCTCCACGGCGGGCTTCTGTATGCCGCTGACGGACGCGCTCGCCTTTTACGAAGAGATGAGCGAGATCTACGGCTGCACCGCCGCCGTCATCACCGCGGATTTCAGATATTATGTCATCGGCGACGCGCAGGTCATCGGCAGAAAGCAGTTCGCGCAGTACGCCAACGACAACCTCGGCGCAAACAACGACGTAGACGCGATACGCGAAGTATTCACCCGCGCCGACCCGGAAGACGCCTCCGACGAGGTGATCCCCTGCGAGGAAGAGCTCGCCTACCGCGAAAGGATGGCGGCACAGAGCGCCTGACGGGCGCCGCAAAAAAACGGAGAAGCCCCCTCCGCCGAACGGCGGAGGGGGCCCCTTCTATGTCTTAAGCGAGAGCGTGTGAGCTTTTTCAGACCTTTTCGTCGCTGTCCTGCAGGGCGTCGTACCCCGTCTCCCCCGTGCGCACGCGCACGGCGTTTTCCACGTCGTAGACGAAGATCTTGCCGTCGCCGATATGCCCGGTATAGAGCGCCTTGCGCGCGGCGGAGATCACTTCGCTGACGGGTACTTTGCTGACGACGACTTCCACCTTCACCTTCGGCAGGACGTCCATATCCACTTTCACGCCGCGGTAATATTCGGAAGCGCCTTTCTGCACGCCGCACCCGAGCACCTGCGTGACGGTGAGGCCGGTGACGCCGATGGCGTTGAGCGCCTGCTTGAGCTCTTCAAAGATGAACACGACGGTGCCGAGGCAGAAATCCATCAGGTTTTTCATGATGATGTTGCCCGCGTTCTTCGCGCGGGTGAAGCCCGTTTCCACCATCGCAAAGCCTGCCTGCATGAACCAGACGAGAATGGCACCGATCAGATACCATACGCCCGCAGAACCGAAAATTCCGTCCATGATATATATTCTCCTGCTTTATGAAAATCTGAAATAAAAAGAGATAAAAAAGAGGCGCGCCTCTGTCCTCTGCAAAATCGCAGCGGGACGGAAGCGCGCCTTTGCGCCTTCTGATTGTTATACGCTGAAAAGGATATCGCCGTAGGTCGGGAAGGGCCAATACTTTTTGGCAGTGTTCAGCTCCATTTCGTCGGCATACGCGCGCATCTCCTGCATGACGGGGATGATCTTGTCGGCAAAGAACTTCGCGGTCGCCTCGGCGCCCTCGCAGCCCTTTACGTCCACGAGCAGCTGCTCGATCTCGCCGATCTTGCCGTACATCGCCTCGTTTGCGGCGGACAGCTTTTTCACCGCCGCCTGTTCGGCGGAAACGTCGATGTCTTCGCAGGCGGCTTTCTTGCTCCTGATGACCTTGCACAGCTCGAGGATGTACTCGTTGACCGCGGGATAGATGTCCTTTTTGCCCATCTCGATCATGGTCAGCGCCTCGATGGTGAGCACCTTGCTGTAATTTTCCAGCATGATCTCGGTGCGGGTGACGACCTCGCGCTCGGTGAACACCTGGTTGCGCTCGAACATTTCGATGTTCTTTTTGTCTGCGAAGTGCGGCAGCGCCTCCGCGCTGTTGCGCAGGTTCAGAAGCCCGCGCTTCTTCGCCTCCTTCGTCCATTCGTCGGTATAGTTGTTGCCGTTGAAGATGATGCGCTTATGTTCCTTGATGGTGCGCACGACGAGGTCGTGCAGCGCCGCGTTGAAGTCGGGAGCGGCTTCCAGCTCGTCGGCAAACCCGCGCAGCGCGTCGGCGACGATGGTGTTGATGATGATGTTGGGCCCGGCGATGGAGAAGGTGGAGCCCAGCATGCGGAACTCGAACTTGTTGCCCGTGAAGGCGAAGGGAGAGGTGCGGTTGCGGTCGGTGGTGTCTTTGGGCAGGTCGGGCAGCGTATCGACGCCCAGCTTCATGACCTGCTTGCCCTTTCCGCGGTATTTCACGTCGTGTTCGAGAGCGTCGATGACCTCTGTAAGCTCTTCGCCCAAAAACATGGAAACGATGGCGGGAGGCGCCTCGTTCGCACCGAGGCGGTGGTCGTTGCCCGCGCTTGCAACGCTCATGCGCAGCAGATCCTGGTATTCATCGACAGCCTTGATGACGGCGGTGAGGAAGAGGATGAACTGCCCGTTTTCGGCGGGGGTCGAACCGGGATCGAGGAGGTTCACCCCCGTATCCGTGCTCATCGACCAGTTGTTGTGCTTGCCCGAGCCGTTCACGCCGGCAAAGGGCTTTTCATGCAGCAGGCAGTAGAGGCCGTGCTTTGCCGCGACGCGCTTCATGGTTTCCATCGTGAGCTGGTTATGGTCGCACGCGACGTTGGTGATGGCGAAGATGGGCGCAAGCTCGTGCTGCGCGGGGGCGACTTCGTTGTGCTTGGTTTTGGCAAGGATGCCCAGCTTCCACAGCTCGACGTCGAGGTCGTGCATGAAGGCACTGACGCGCTGTTTGATGGCGCCGAAATAGTGGTCTTCCAGCTCCTGCCCCTTCGGAGGCTTGGCGCCGAACAGCGTCCTGCCCGTGTAGACGAGGTCTTTGCGGGCATCGTACATCTTGCGGTCGATGAGGAAATATTCCTGCTCCGGCCCGACGGTGGGAACGACGCGCTTCGCCGTCGTATTGCCGAACAGGCGCAGGATGCGCAGCGCCTGCTTGTTCAGCGCCTCCATGCTCTTGAGAAGGGGCGCCTTTTTGTCGAGCACCTCGCCGGTATAGGAGTAAAAAGCCGTGGGGATATAAAGGGTGCCTTCCTTGATAAAGGCATAGGAAGTAGGATCCCAGGCGGTATAGCCGCGCGCTTCAAAGGTGGCGCGCACGCCGCCGCTGGGGAAGGAGGAGGCATCCGGTTCCCCTACCACGAGCTCTTTGCCCGAAAATTCCATGATCACCTTGCCGTCCTGCGTGGGCGAGATAAAGCTGTCGTGCTTTTCGGCGGTGACGCCGGTCATGGGCTGGAACCAATGCGTGTAGTGCGTGGCGCCCTTCGAGATCGCCCATTCCTTCATCGCGTGGGCGACGGCGCCCGCGATGCTGCTGTCGAGCGGCTTGCCCTCGTCGATGGTCTTTTTCAGCGACCTGAACACGTCTTTGGGGAGCTTTTCGCGCATCACGTCGAGGTTGAACACGTTTTCGCCGAAGATCTCGGATACATTGATCATTTGCCTTTTTCTCCTTTGCCTTTGCGGCTCTTCGCTTTGTCGGACAGAAACAAAAAACACTGTGAGTAAAGAAAAATTACTCACAGCGCCCTTGCTGTATTGTTGCATTTATTATAGCGGAAGCGCGGATATTTGTCAAACAAAATGCAAGGGATGAAAGTATCACAAAAAATTATAGCGGCTATAATCAAACGAGGGGCTTTTTTTGCCCGAGCTGTTGACTTTTCAGTAAAAAAGGACTATAATGAACATACAAAATAAAAACAAGGAGTTGACGACAATGGCAAAGTCAAAGAAAGGCGATTACTTTGGTCTGAGTTACCTTGTCAGCGTGATCCTGGCGATCATCCCGGTCACGGCATGGTTCTGCGGATTCGTTACGCGTTTCAGCGAGGGGAAAATCGTGGCGGGGCTCGTCCGCCTCATCTTCGGATTCAACATCGTCTGGATCCTCGACCTCATCCTCATGATCGTATCCAAGCACATTTTGCGAATCCTGCCCATCTGAACACTGCAAAAGCAAGGGGCGCGCGGAAATTCCGCGCGCCCCTTTATTTGCAAGCCCCCGCATCTGCGGGGGGTTGCCTGTCTTTCTTTTATTTGTTATAATGAACGATCTGCGAAAAATCTTCCGCTTTGAGGGAAGCGCCGCCGATGAGGCCGCCGTCGATCTCGGGCATTGCCATCAGCTCCTTGCAGTTCTTCGCGTTCATGCTGCCGCCGTACTGGATGCGCACTTTCTCCGCGCACTTGGGGCAGAACACTTCCGCGCACGTTTTGCGGATGAAACCGATGGTTTCGTTCGCCTGTTCCGCCGTCGCCGTCTTGCCCGTGCCGATCGCCCAGACGGGTTCGTAGGCGATGACGATCTTCGACACGTCGTCGAGCCCCTTCAGCCCTTCGCGGATCTGCACGTCGAGCACGGCTTCGGTCTTGCCCGTTTCGCGCTCTTCGAGGCTTTCGCCGATGCACACGATGGGCGTGAGGCCCGCCGCAAGGGCGGCGTGCATGCGCTTGTTCACCGTTTCGTCCGTTTCGCCGAAATACTGCCTGCGCTCGCTGTGCCCGATGATGACGTATTCGACGCCGTACTCTTTAAGCATGGATGCGGAGATCTCGCCGGTGTAGGCTCCTTTTTCGGCAAAGTGCACGTTCTGCGCGCCGAGGCAGATATTGCTGCCCTTGAGAGCCCCGGAGACGGCGGGGATATCGGTGAAGGGAACGCAGACGACCACGTCGCACTCCGCGTCGGCGACGAGGGGTTTGAGCGCGTTGACCAGCGCGACGCCCTCCGCCGCAGTGTTGTTCATCTTCCAGTTGCCTGCAATGATCGCTTTTCTCATAACTGTTCGATACTCCGGAAATTATAAAAATTTTTTGCGTGTCTTTGAAAAATTTTATAATAAATTTACCTCGCGGCCCCGCAGGCTGCGCCTGCAAAGCCACTCGTTAAATTTATTATAAATCTGAAATCTGCCGTTTTCAATGCCTTCTGCCAAAAAAATTTTCGGCAGAACGGCTTGACAAGGCGGAGATCCGTACCCGATGACGTTTCCGCGCGTGCGCAGAGAGAAAACCCGACACGGGATTTACGGATGCCGGGCTGTTCTCGATGCGGGACGCATTCTTCCCGCAGAGGGAAGAATGCGCGCGGGTTTACTCTTTGTCGTTCAGGCAGGCGATGCCGGGGAGCACCTTGCCTTCCATCAGTTCGAGGGAGGCGCCGCCGCCGGTGGAGATGTGCGTCATCTTATCCGCAAAGCCGAGCTGCTGCACCGCCGCGGCGCTGTCTCCGCCGCCGATGATGGTGGTGGCGCCCTGCGCGTCTGCCATCGCCTGTGCGACGGCTACCGTGCCGGCTGCGAGCGTCGGGTTCTCGAACACGCCCATCGGGCCGTTCCAGACGACCGTCTTTGCGCCCTTGATGGCGTCCGCGAACAGCTTGCGGGACTTTTCGCCGATGTCGAGCGCTTCCATGTCTGCGGGAATCTTGTCGATGTCCACCGTCTTTACCTCGATGGGCGCGTCGATGGGATCGGGGAAGTTCGCCGCGATGACGGCGTCGACGGGCAGGAGGAGCTTCTTGCCCATGTCTTTCGCCTTCTGCATCATATCCTTGCAGTAGCCGATCTTTTCATCGTCGCAGAGGGACTTGCCGACTTCGTAGCCGAGCGCCTTGACGAAGGTGTAAGCCATGCCGCCGCCGATGATGAGGGTATCGCACTTGTTGAGCAGGTTGGAGATGACGTTGAGCTTGTCTGCGACCTTTGCCCCGCCGAGGACGGCGACGAAAGGACGCACGGGATGATCGAGGCTGTCTGCCATGACTTCGAGTTCCTTCTGGATAAGGAAGCCGCAGACGGCGGTCTTGACATAGCCCTGCTCGACGATGGCCGCCGTGGAGGCGTGCGAACGGTGAGCGGTGCCGAACGCGTCGTTCACATACACGTCGCAGAAGGAGGCGAGCGCCTTGCAGAACTCGGGATCCCTCCCCTCTTCGCCGGCGGTGAAGCGGGTGTTTTCGAGCAGGACGCACTCGCCGGGTTTGCAGGCGGCGACTTTTGCCTGCGCGTCCGGCCCGACGGTATCGGAGGCGAACGCCACTTTATTGCCGAGCAGTTCGTTGAGCCTGTCCGCGACGGGCTTCAGGGAGAATTTTCTGACGTCGCCCTTCGCCTTTTCGATATAGGACGCGGCAGCGGCGTCGCGCTCGGATTCGGGAAGGGCCTCGACAGCCTTCTTCTCCTTTTTGTTGAGCTTGATCTTATCGTCGAACACATTGTGCGGCTTACCCATATGGGAGCACAGGACGACCTTCGCGCCCTGTTCCATCAGGTACCTGATGGTGGGGAGAGCGCCGATGATGCGGTTTTCATCGGTGATCTTGCCGTCCTTCATCGGCACGTTGAAATCGCAGCGGACGAGGACACGCTTGCCTTTGACGTCTACATCGGTGACAGACTTCTTGTTCATTGCGTTTACTCCTTTGGATTTTTATTCCATATATAATGATATACTTTTTTTGCGCCTTTGTCAAGAAAATCGCAAAGGCTCGCTATAATATGCGCGCGCACGCGGAGTCAGCGGGTGAGCCTGCCTTCGAGCGCACCGCCGCCGTAGCCGCACTGCCGCCACGCTTCGTAGACCGCCACCGCCACGGAGTTGGACAGGTTGAGCGAGCGGATGCCGCCCAGCATGGGAAGGCGCACGCAGCTGTCGTAATGCGCGGCAAGAAGATCTTCCGGCAGGCCGCGCGTCTCTTTGCCGAAGACGAGGAAGTCCCCTTCTTCGTAGCGCACGGCGCTGTGCACCTTCGCAGCCTTCGTGGAAAAAAACCAGTACCTCGCCCCGGGATACTTCGAAAACAGCTCTTCCGTGCCGTCGTAATAGCAGACGTCGACGAACTGCCAATAGTCGAGCCCCGCGCGTTTGAGGTACTTATCCGATACCTCGAAACCGAGAGGACGGACGAGGTGCAGGCGGCAGCCCGTCGCCGCGCAGGTGCGGGCGATGTTGCCGGTATTCTGCGGGATCTCCGGCTCCACGAGAACGATGTTGAACATACTTTTTTCTCCTCTTCACGCGCGTTCCCAAGCCCCGCAAAGGCGGGGACGGAAACCGTCTTCCCGCGCAAAACGGTGCCGTTTTGCGCGATACGTTCACTTTATTTTTTGACAAACGGAAAAATCCTCGCTGAAAAATTTTTCCGCATCAGAGAATTTTTTTCAATAAAACAGTTGACTTATGCTCTCCGATAGAGTATAATTGACTTGTAACAAACGGGGCGGTGCTCCCGCGGTTACCACCAAAAAGATCATACTCACTACCCATATTTTTTCTCATTTGTTTTAGGAGGACGGCATCCCGCAAGGGGTGCCGTTCTTCTTTTTGCTTTGCTCGTTGCATTTGTTTCGAGCTGACGAAACAAATGCATCCGATTTTGAGGACAACCCCACGGGCACGCCCGCAAAGCGGGCTGACCGCGGAGGTTTTCCTCGCCGCGCGATATTTTAAGGGCACACATATTGCATAATCGCGCGGCTTCACCTTTCCTGCAAGAGCGCTTCCGCGCAAACAGGGGTGCGCTATCGCAGAAGCGTGGTTCTGCTTGCGCGAGTGTTTATAAAATTGAGTGCGCTTTGCCAAAAGTGTCATTTTGGCACGCGCAGTCATTTATAAAAGGCGCGGCTTTGAAACGCGCAGAAATTATAAATGCTCGCGGATTTCTCGCCGAGCTGACGGCTGCGAAATCCTGCGAATTGAGGACAACCCCACGGGCACGCCCGCAAAGCGGGCTGACCGCGGAGGTTTTCCTCTGCGGCGCTCGTCGTCGCACGCCTTTGCTTATCAGCGTTT
>ERZ1643251.1933-NODE-1933-length-22138-cov-5.731513_pt1 | contig 22138 bp, 14 predicted proteins | sample MGYA00579261_ERZ1643251 | MGnify/ENA primary metagenome ERZ1643251 (study PRJEB29033, sample SAMEA4952267) | chicken gut metagenome | biome: Broiler Chicken; feature: Gastrointestinal Tract; material: Caecum | place: Ireland | collected 2018 | study: Broiler... | reverse complement strand
GGTGGCGAGCACAAAGCACGTTAGTGCGGCTGCGAGCCGGAAGGGGTTGAAGTTTGTTTTAAGAAAGGGCAGTATATAACGGTAAAGCCCGTACATTCTCCTACTTCAACCCCTATCGTCATCATCATGCTATCCGCACTGTCTTTCACGCGCTCGTGCATTCATCCTACCTCAACCCCTATCGCCCCATACGGGGCACTTCCCCCTGCCGCAGGGGGCAGCTTTATTCCTTGCGCACCGCTATCGCTCGCTTCGCGTGCGCTTCGGTCGGCCGCGGTGCTGACCGCCGAAAAGACGATAGAACTTTCGCCAAAGATGACGAAAAATTTTTTAAGGAAATTTCAAACTGAAATTTCCTTAAAAATTTTTCGGAATATTCAGTCCGTTATCGCCGCGCGGGCGAAGAGAGGTGAGTCAAAAAACTCTTTCAGCGTCATGCCGAAGCCCTCGCATATACCGTAGATCGTCGCAAGCGTGACGGTCTTGCTGCGCGTCATCGTGGAAATAGTGGAAAACGGCACGCCGCTCCTCTTCGCAAGCATATACATCGTCATCTTCTTTTCGGATAACAGCTCTTTTATCCGCGTATATACGGCGTCCACCGCTCTCATCGTTCAGTCATCTCCGGGATCGTTTGGATATTTCCTATATTTTACCCGATAACGAGTAAAATATATTTTGGTATACCGTTATATTTTGGTTGACCGTTATATATCTTATGAGTTAAACTGTCGTCATGGGCGAAAAAACGAAACGACATGCCGAATTATATGTGGGGGATACGCCGTATCCGGTATCCGACGAGCTCGCGGCGCTTTCGGGCGAGCTGAAGACAGGTGTCCTCGGAAGCGATATGCCTGCCGTGCGGAGGGCGCTCGAAAATATTTTCGTCGCCGTGACCGAACGTTTTGCCTCCGTGCGCACGGTAACGGCGGAAGTATACCTGCCCGACGGGCGTTTCACCTTCGTTTATCCTCAGCCGGGCGAACTTCCCGCTCCGCCAGAGCCCGCGGAGGGTCTGCGCGTCCCGGGTAGTTTTCTCCCTCCGACCCGCGCACATATAACGCTGTTTTGAACTCGGCGCGTTTCGTTCGTACAAAACGCACCGACGGGCGTGCCGAGATCGTAACGCAAGCGCCGCACGGGGTATATCTGTAAAAATTTGGATTTTGATATTGACATAAACGAGACTATGTGTTACAATAAATAAAATATTATGTGGATATTTTACCGCATGCCGATATCGTATCGGCAGGATGCCGCGTGACGGAGGGGTTTGTCTGCGGCGTACGTAAAACGGTGATATGTGCTCGCTTGGCGTTTCGGATCGGACGGAAAGATCGGAAGTCAAGGAGTGATGATCGATGCCGATAAAGTCATTGTGTCTTGCGGGTATCGCAGGATGCGGATTCGGTAAACAAAGGGAAGAGGCGCGCTCCGTCGGGGAGCGGGCGTCTTACGGGAACGGAAGTACGGGTGCGCTTCGCGGCAGTCGCGGGCGCGGTGTGAACGATCATTTCTGCGGGTGGGGATCGTGAGCGTTTCCGAGGACAAAAATACATGCGGCAGAAAGACCGTCCTGCGCGTCATAAACATTTCTCTCACGGCAATCCTCGTACTGTTGCTGTGTTTTGTCATACTCAAAATTTTCTTTATAACGTGGGCGACTGTGGATCAGTCGTCCATGTATCCCACATACGGCGACGGAGATACCGTGTTCGTGAGCAGGCTCGGGCAGCCCGAACGCGGCAGTATAGTAGTATATTATGACAAGGACGTGTCGGTGCCTCGGCTCGCGTCCGCTTTCGGGCTGTTCTCCGGCGGGGCAAAGCTGCTCATAAAGCGAGTGGTGGCTACGGAAAACGACATGATATGGCTGGAGCCCGAGGATAACGGATATACCGTAAAAATATTGTATGCGGACGCGGACAGCGCGGCGGGCGAGGAATATACCGACGGGGAAGGAAAGCCGGTGGAACTCGCTCCGCTCACACTCGACCCCGATACCGTAGGGATCCTTCGCGGGAAGACGCGCTGGGATCCGTATATAGTCGGTGAAGGATGTGTGTTCGCTATGGGCGACAACAGGGCGGCGTCGCAGGATTCCAGGGTCTTCGGCGACGTGCCCGTTTCGCGAATAATAGGTACGGTGATCGGCTGACGGCAGCACGATCGATATGTAAACGAATGATGGATCGGACGAAACAATGATCTTAAGGGAGGGGATTTTATGTATAAGGTCGGTATCATAGACGATGAAGAGTCGGCTTGCGCCGAGCTCGAAAGGATGGTCTCGGACTACGGAAAGGAAAAGGGAGTAAAATTTTCCGTATCCGGGTTTATCGGAGCGGACGATACGTCGTTGGACAACATCGTGGCAAACGATATCGTGTTTCTGGATATCGAGATGCCGGGCATGAACGGTATGGAGCTGGCGAAGAAGATACGCGGCTCGGGTTCAGACGTCATACTCATATTCTGCACCAATCTTCAGCAATTCGCGCTGAACGGTTACGAGGTGGACGCGCTCGGGTTTATCGTAAAGCCCGTGAGCCGTCATTCGTTCGACTTTTTCATGGATAAAGCGATAAAAAAGCTGTCGCGCAAAGAAAAAGTTCGGGGGGGGGGTAATATACATATCAAAACCGTGGGCAGCCACAGGTGCGTTGGCGTAAACGACATCGGTTTTGTGGAAGTGCGCCGCCACAAATTGTTTTACCACATATACGGCAACGGCGCCCCCGCGGAAGTGATACAGACGCGCGGTTCCATGCAGGAGGCGGAAAACGAGCTTGCGCCGTTCGGCTTCGTGCGGTGCAGTATAGGCTATCTGGTGAATCTCGGGTACGTATCCGCGATAAAGGGGAACGAAGTATATCTGCCCGAGACCGTGCTGTTCGTGAGCCGCAATTACAAAAAGCGGTTCACGGAGGCGTTCATGCGGTCTATCGCCACGGGCGAGGCGGATAACAAATGATAGTCATCGACTTTATCATGCGGAACCAGATGATGATAGGCATGCTCGGGTCGTTATGCCTTTTCGTTCCGTGGAAAAAGCGCAGGAAACTGTTTGCGCTCCGCGCGGCGTGCTCCGTCGCCGCGGCGATGTGCCTGTCGATATTTGCGCCCATACCGCCGCCGCTCAATTTTCTTACGTATTTCGCGGCGATCGTGGCTGTCGTGTGGGCGTGTTTCGGGTGCGGAGCGAAGCACATATTGTTTTCCGCCACATGCGCGTACTGCGTGCAACATATGACGAGCAAAACGGCATATCTTGCGATGACGCTCGTTATGATGCATAACTATGCGATGAGGTACAACGCACCGCAGCTGGGGATAACGATGCTGATCGTCGCCAATATACTTGTGTGTATCCCGATATACTTTGCGGGTACGCGTCGTGTCCTGCGCGCCCGCGAGCTGAAATTCGACAGCTTAAAGACCCTTATATACACGTCCGTGTTCCTTCTCGCGGCGGTGTTCCTGAGCTATTATACGGAAAACGCGCTCATGAAGGGGTCGACGCTGTTGGAAGAGGGATATATCAGCCTGAATGCATTCTGCGCGCTGTTTGCGTTCATCATCCTGCTCATGAATTTCATGAACTGCCGCGGCGAGAGGCTCGCGGAGGAAAAACGCATACTCGAGCAGCTCCTGAAGAAAGACAGGCTGCAATACGAGCAGGCGAAAGAAAACATGGAGCGCATAAACATACGCTATCACGATATCAAGCAGCAGAGAGCGCTTGCCATGGACGCCGAAGAATCGGCAAAGCTGGACAGCGAGATAAAGTCGTTCAAAACGCTGTACTATACGGGAAATAAAGCGGTGGATATCACGCTGGCGGAGAAAGCGTCCGTATGCGTCGAAGAGGGGATACAATTTATCTGCTCGGCGGACGGCAGCTGCATGGACGCGATAAAGCCCTACCACATATACTCGCTGCTAGGCAACGCGATAGACAACGCCGTGGAATCGCTGCGTCCGGTGCCCGACCCGGATAAGAAGGTCATCCGTCTGGATATATTCAGGCGAAAAAACATGTCCGTCATACGGATAGGCAACTATACCGACAGCATGCCGAAGCTTGAAAACGGTATGCCGGTGACGACGAAGGCCGACGCCGAAAACCACGGCTACGGAATGAAAAGCATGAAGAACATAGCCGAAGAATACGGAGGTATGATATATGTCGACATAGAGGATCATGAGTTCACGCTCGTCGTTACCGTACCGACGGCCGACAGACGCATAGAGTAGCCCCTTACACACCACTCTGCTCCCGGTCTTGCCCCATGCGGGCGGATCGGGAGTTTTTTTGTCTGCGGCGGGCTTGAGCTCCTCTGCCCGCCGCAAGCGATGAAGCGCGCCCGCGGCTGCATCCGGGCGCGGGCGGTTACCAAGTGAGCCGTTTTCGGTGCTCACCGTGCCAAGGGTATTGAAATGCGCTTTTCGGGCTGTTATAATCTTTGCGTAGGAAAGGATCGCACTGAAATGCAGAGGGGCAGATGGTGATTTTATACCGACGCTTTGCCGCATGTTCCGAACGGATCCGTGCGGCGTTTGCTTTATCTTGTTTTCCTTTCCGACGATCAAGCTGCTCCGGGTAAGCCTGCCCGGGTCGGACAAAAATAAAACGGAGGTAAAAAGATGAAGGCAACCGGTTTTAAGCGTATCGGCAAACTGCTCGGTGCAAAGCTGCTCATGATAGCGATCTGCATTGTGCTGGTCTGTTCGTCGGTAGCTGTCTTCGCGATGGATAAGATCGCGGAAGAAGACACGATGGGCTATGGCAACGACGGCATGGGCCATTATTACTCTTCGTTCTCCAGCAATGAAGAACTGAAAGAGGCGACCAAAGCCAAGAACATCGAGATCGCCGGAGAAGGCACCATCCTTCTCAAGAACGGCGGCGGTGAGAACGGCGACGAGGACAAACTGCCGTATACGGATATGAAGAACATAAGCGTATTCGGTATCAACTCGGACGCGTTCGGTTACGGCGGTACGGGCTCGGGTTCCGGCCAGCTGGAGGAAGGCGCGGATATTTATTCGTCTTTCGAAGCGGAAGGTCTGAGCATCAATCCCAAGCTCAAGGCGCTGTATCAGAAGTATTCGGGCGGTTCGCTCAGCGAGAGCGCGAAATGGACCGTCCCCACTTACGAGGATAAGGAGCTCAGTCTCGATTACTACACGCCCGCCATACAGGCAACGTACAGCCGTTACAACGACGCGGCGTTCGTAGTCATCGGCCGTCTCGGCGGCGAGGGCGCGGACCTTGCGGTGGAGAACGTCGATAACCGCGTTCGTCCCACGGGCGAGAACGGCGCTCTCGAAGACGCTCCTCAGGATCATTACCTCGAGCTTACTTACAGAGAGGAACAGCTTATCGAACACGTCAAGGCAAACTTCGATAAGGTAGTCATCCTCCTTAACTCGGGTAATATCATAGAGCTCGGCGAACTCGAAGACGATCCCGGTATCGACGCCATCGTCCATATCGGGCAGACGGGCGACTACGGCTTCAGGGGAGTCCTCAAAGTCCTTAAAGGCGAGGTCAATCCTTCCGGTCGTACCGTGGATATCTACACCCGCGATTTCCTCGTCGATCCCGTAATGCGCAACTTCGGTAACGGCGCGCAGTACGACGACAATTACAACAACACCCAGAACACGATGCTGACTCGCGGTACCACGAGCGCGGGCCGCGCCACTATCGAGTACGAGGAAGGTATCTATCTCGGCTACAAGTATTACGAGACGATGCACGACGAGATAGAGGACGGCACGGTAGATCTCAATGACGAGAAGACCAAAGCCGCGCTTGAGTCGGAAGACATCAACGGCAGCGATACGGCGTACAAGCCTTACACCGACGCCGACGACTGGTATAACAGGAACGTCGTTTATCCCTTCGGATACGGCTTGTCTTACACCGATTTCGAGTGGACGAACTTCACCGTAAAGCCGAGCGAAGAGACGACTTCCGCGACCACGAGGTTCACCGCTTCCGTCACCGTTAAGAACACCGGCGACGTTGCGGGCAAGGACGTTGTGGAATTCTATGTGGAAGCGCCTTACACCGAAGGCGGCATAGAAAAATCCAAGGTCAGCCTCGTGAACTTCGAAAAGACCAAGCTTCTTCAGCCGGATGAAGAGCAGACCCTCACGACCACGTTCGACGCTTACGACATAGCGTCGTGGGACTGGAAGGACGCGAACGGCAACAGCCATACGGGCTACGAGCTCGACGCGGGCGACTACATCTTCTACGCCGCCGAGAACTCGCACGACAGAGCCGTTTCCGATACCGTGACTCTCACTGCGGTCAACTTCAAAACGTCTCCGCACACGGGCAAGGCAATGGACAACGTGTTCACCGATCCCGACGACGAGGAAGCGATCTACAACTATTCTTCGATCAGCCCGACGATGACCATCATGTCCCGCGAAGATATGATCGGCACCTACCCGCAGTCTCCTACGGCGGATGAGCGCGATCTTACGAAGAATGCGGACGCGACCAACCCGATGCTTGACGATATCACCGACGGCGACGATTTCAAGATCACCAAAAAAGAGATAGACGCCAAGCTCAACTGGGGCTACGTGTTCGGCACGGACGACGACTCTCACGAGCTTTGGGCGACGGAAGTGGACACGTCCGTTCCCGCTACCTGGACCCAGGCAAAGGACGAAAACGGCGAGGTAAAGATCCGTCTTCCCGAACTCATGGGTTACAGCCCGTACGACACGACGACCACCGTGGAAAGCGATAACGCCGCATTGAACGGCAAGACCGCTGCCAAGGCGTGGGAAGACTTCATGAACCAGCTCACTTACGAGGAGCTCAAAGCGCTCATTTCCATCGGCTTCTTCAAGACGTACGGCATCGACCGTATAGGTAAGGAAGAGGCGGTGGACGCGGACGGCCCCTGCACGATAGGCGGCCAGACGAAAGACGGTTACATCTCCGCCCGCGGCTCCTCCGGCACCCGTTACTGGTGCTCGGCGCAGATGGTCGCGGCTACCTGGAACAAAGAACTCGCTCACGAGCAGGGCGTCCTCATCGGCGAAGAGGGTATGTGGAACGGCTACAACGGCTGGTATGCTCCTTCGATGAACACTCACCGCTCTCCGTTCTCCGGTCGTAACTTCGAGTATTACAGCCAGGACGGCGTGCATGCGGGCCGCATAACCGCGGCGGTGCTCTCCGGCACTTCCTCGAGAGGCGTATATCCGTACTGCAAGCACTACTTCCTCAACGATCAGGAGCAGAACAGAAACAACGTCTGCACCTGGGCGGATGAGCAGACGATGCGCGAGATCTACATGAAGCCCTTCGAGTACGCCGTGGTCGCCGGCGGCGCCAGCGGCATAATGACCGGCTTCAACTGCATCGGCGTCGTGAACAACATCGAAAACTATCCCGGCATGACGCAGGTGCTCCGCAACGAATGGGGCTTCAACGGCAGCGTGGTCACCGACTACCAGGTAGGTACCGTAGGCGATGCCAACAACAACCTCGAAGTCATGCACTACGCCGGCACCAACATCCCTCTCGGCGACAGAGCCGCCAACGCGCGCGGTTCCGGTACGTGGGATCCCGCTCTTCGCGACGGCAAGGGCGGCGTGAAGGTGGGCACTATCACCGAGGATAACGAAGTAACTGAAGGCTTCTCGGCAGGCTACACCGAAAGGATGTACTACTATGTAAGAACGAGAGCGATGGAAGTACTGTACACGCATGTACGTTCCAACGCCATCGACAACGGCGCGGATTTCCAGAAGAACTTCACCGCGCAGACGATAACGCTCCCTGCGGGCATACGCAATTACAGCGCGCCCATCGTTACGGGCTTTACCGCGGAGGACGACGTGACGTATGAGCTGGAATCGTCCAAACTGCCGAACGGCGTGTCGTTCAACGCAAGCAACATGACGTTCACCGCCAATAACGCGACCGCAGGCGACAAAGGCACCGTTACGATCAAAGCCAATTACGACGGTTGGGCAAATAAGAAAGTGACCTTCAACGTAACGGTCGCTGCTCCCGTGGCGTACACCGGCGCTACCACTCTCACCCCGGGTACGGCATACGAAGCGACCGTATCGCAGGACTTCTGGGTGGCAGATCCCGATCTCGGCAAGGAAGAAGCAGGCGTTGTTTCCGTGAATATGACCGTTACCGGACTGCCCGAAGGACTCAGCTTCGACGCGGCTTCCGGTAAGATCACCGGCACACCCGCTGCGGCAGGCGTATATGACGTCTCCCTGAAAGTAGAAGTCACCAACCGTGCATGGAGCGGCTGGGGACAGTGGGGCAGCTGGCGAGACACGAAGACGACCTATGACGGCGGCACCGTGACTCTTACGGTAGGCGAATTCGTTACGGTCACCGCGAACGGCGTAGAGTACAAGGTAGAGAAGGGCACGGTCATGACCGCTCCCGAAGCTCCCACCGCGCCCGACGGTCAGCAGTTCGTCGGCTGGTATGTCGGCGACACCGCGTTCGACTTCTCGAAGCCCATCGATTCGAACGTCGAGCTTACCGCCAAGTTCGAAGCGATCCCCGACTCCATCGAGTTCCGCGTGAACGAAGAGACGGGTAAGATCCAGGCGAGCATCAACGGCGGCGAATGGGTAGACGTCGTGGATCTTGAGGATATCACCGGACCTAAGGGCGAGACCGGTCCTAAGGGCGATCCCGGTGAGGACGGCGCTCCCGGCAAAGACGCCGAAGGCGGCTGCGGCTCCTTCGTGGGCACGGGTACCGCCGTTGTGATGATAGCCGTTCTCGGCCTTGCGTTCGTCGGTCTCGCGATCGCGAAAGCGGCAAGAAAGGATAAGTAACAACGAATAACGTTCCGCGTCGGTCGGGAACGATAAAATGACCGACGGGAACTCCGAGAGTATGGGGGAAGCTCGTCTTCCCCCATACGCGGAGTTTCGCTTCGGCGGCAGATCCGCCGGAACGCCGGCGCGGCAAGCGCACGGCGGCAAAGTGCGGCGGCGCTCCGTTTTTATGGGCGTTCGTCGTCTCCGAGACCGGCAACGTCCCGTCCGCTTCGACGCGGCGGGCGCGGTCTCCGTAAATAAATGGAGGAAATAACAAAATATGAAGAAGCTGACAAAGTTGCTCTTGCCTCTGGCGATAGTGCTGGTCATGGCGATCTCGATGACGGGGTGCGTTATGAGCATAACGTGCATAAGCCATATAGACCGCGACCGCAACGGCGAGTGCGATAACTGCGGCATAGAGATGGAAGTCCCTCGGGAGGATATCGAAAAGATAGAAGTCACCACGCTGCCCGACAAGACTTACTATGCGCGTAACGAACAATTGGATGTTACCGGCGGCAAGATCACCGTTACATATAACGACGGCAAACCGTCGGAAGAGATCCCTCTTACGGACGAGGGCGTTACCATAACGGCTCCCGGTATGGGCGTCAACGGCAAAAAGCGCGTGGCGGTCAAGTACGGCGGGCATACCACGAACTTTATAATCGAAGTAGGCGACGCGAGATACACGGTATCCTTCGTGCTCGGCTACGACGGAGGAGAGATGCCCGATCAGCTCGTGACGGTAGGTTCTCATGCGGAAGCTCCCGCGGAGCCCGTACGCGAACATTACAGCTTCCTCGGCTGGTATACCGACGAGGATTGCACGCAGCGTTTCGACTTCGCTCTCACTCCGATAACCGGGGATCTTACGCTGTACGCGGGCTGGATACAGAACTTTACGGTAACGTACGATTCCAACTGCGGCGGCGAAGTGCCCAACAAGACGGCGGAATCCGTCAACGGCCGTGCGGATACGAGCGTGCGTCCGGATAACAGACCGGGATTCTACTTCGCGGGCTGGTATACGAATGCGGAATGCACCGAGCCTTACGACCCCAATACGCAGCTCACCGGCGATATAACGCTGTATGCTTATTGGGTATCCTCTTCGACCGAGATGTTCGACGTCACTTTCGACCTCAATTACGCGGCGGGCGAGTCTACGGTGTATCAGACCGCGGAAGTGCCCGAGGGCGGTAAGGTAACGGCTCCCGCCGCTCCCGAAAGGGCGAACGTTGCGGAGAAAGGTCATCAGGCGTCCGGCTTTACCTTCGGCGGCTGGTATACCGACGCGGCTTGCACGACGGCTTACGACTTCTCACAGGCGGTCAGCGGCGATATGACTCTGTACGCAAAGTGGACGGGTCAGTATATCTTCGAAGCCGAGCATGTCGACCTCAGCGGTCCCGACGGCAACGGACTTCAGGGCATGGGCGCGTCCGGCGGATCCGTCGGTCCGAACATGGTCGACTCCACACCTATGGACCACCCGGATATCAACCCGAGCAACGGCTATTATGTGACTTATCTCTATTCTCCCGGACTGGCGATCAGCTTCGTGATAGAGTCCGACAGGGCTGTGCAGGACGCTACCATAGTGCTCAGAGTCACGGCGGAGACGAGAGGATACGCCTTAGACCCCAACCTTAACGACGGATACGCCGGAAACGGAGAGATCTATTCTCAGTATATAATATCTCTCAACGAAGAGCCGATCGAGTATCCTACGATAGAGGTAGAAGGCGGTTGGCAGCCGTTCAAGGATTTCACGCTTACCACTACAGCCAATCTCAAAGAGGGTACCAACGTCATAACGCTCACGACGGCGAACGATCACGGTTTGGGCGGAACGATGGCGGGTACCGCGCCGGTCGTCGACTGCATCAAGATCACGACCTCGGCAGATCTCAGCTGGGATCCGATCACAAGCAATGAGGTCGGTCAGTAAGACGTACATGTAAGTCCGGATATGCGCCGCCGCCCGAGGCGGACGGCGGCGCGACCGGGCGGAACAAAAACAGGAGATATTTTATGGATTATATCAAAGCGATTTTCACACATGCGCGTTCTCTGGTGTGGTTCATCGTGACGGTGGTGCTGCTTGCGCTCTTCATCGTGGTGACCGTACTGTCTGAGACCGTATTGTTCGAAGTGTTCAGAATGGCGCTCGGCGACCGAAAGATCGAATCGTTCGGCGGCGGACAATTCTATGTGTCCGATTACGAGGATAAAGACGACGCGTTCGAAAAGTCCAACCTCGTGAACGAGCGTATAAACGAAGAGGGCATAACGCTGCTCAAAAACGAATCGAAGGCTCTTCCTCTTGCCGAGGGCGCGAAAGTGTCCGTATTCGGCAAGAACTCGGTGAACCTCGCTTACGGCGGCTCGGGTTCGGGCGCGTTCACGGTCACCGAAGATACCCCCACTCTTTACCAGAGCCTGGAAGCGGCGGGATTCGATTACAACCCCGTGATGCACGATTTCTATAACGGCAGCGCGTCCGGCGACGGCAGGGCGGAGTCCCCTTCGATGGATAACTCCCGCGATACCATACCCGGTTTCGCTACGGGCGAGACTCCCGTCAGCAGTTACACGTCGGCGGTAAAGGACAGCTATAAGGATTATAACGACGCGGCTCTCGTCGTGTTCACGCGTATAGGCGGCGAATCCTTCGACCTTCCGCGCACCATGCAGAATGCCGACGGCAGCGCCATAGACGGCGCGCTGGACGGCAAGGACCATTATCTCGAGCTGGATAAGAACGAGCAGGATATGCTCGTCGAGGCGTGCAATAATTTCGATAAGGTAATCGTCATCATAAACTCCTCCACATCCATGGAGCTCGGCTTCCTTGACGCGGCGGACGACCATGACGACACTCTCGTCGACGGCATGTCGGGCATAGCGGACAAGATAGACGCCTGCGTATGGATAGGCGGTCCCGGTTACTCGGGTATCAACGCTCTCGGCAGAGTGCTCAACGGCACGGTCAATCCTTCGGGCAAGACGGTGGATACCTATCGCCGCGACTTCACCAAGGATCCGACGTACGAGAACTTCTCCGACTATCTCGTCAGCCGCGGCAACGTGTATACCGTTACCGACGGTAAACAGCCGAGCGTGGCGGAACACTATGTCGATTACGAGGAAGGCATATACGTAGGTTACCGCTATTACGAGACGCGCGGATTCACCGACGGCGAAGCGTGGTACGACGACAACGTGGTGTTCCCCTTCGGTTACGGTCTGTCTTACACGACGTTCGATTGGGAAGTGACGGAAATGTCCTTCGACGCGGGGGAGACTCTCTCCTGGACGGCGGACGAGGACATGGAATTCACGGTCACCGTCAACGTCACCAACACGGGCGATGTTGCGGGCAAGGACGTGGTGCAGGTGTATATGACCGCGCCGTACACTCCGGACGGCATAGAAAAGGCATACGTCACTCTCGTCGGTTTCGCCAAGACGGATATGCTCTATCCCGAGTCCGAAGCGAGCGCCGATAAGCCCAATTCACAGGAAGTGACCGTAACGTTCAAAGGCTACGATTTCGCGTCCTACGATTACCGCAACGCCAACGGCAACGAGTTCAGCGGCTACGAGCTGGATGCAGGCGAGTATGAAGTAAAAGTCATGCACAACTCGCACGATATGGAGGCTTCCCGCAAGTTCACTCTTTCCAAAGGTGTGAAGTACGCGAAGGATCCCGTTACCGGCTACGACGTGGTCAACCGCTACGACGACGTGAGCTTCGAAGAGAATTACGGCATGGAGAGCGAGCTTTCCCGCAACGATTGGGAAGGAACGTACCCCGTGAACGAAGTGCTCGCGGGTTCGAATGCCGAGCGTTCGATACCTACCGAGTTCATGAACAAGATCAAGAGCACGGATACCAACAACCCGATGATCAACGATACGACGGTGCAGATGCCTGCGGTAGCCGACGTCAGCGCCGCGCCCGGAACGGTACAGATCTACGATCTCGTCCAGTTCACGGAAGAGGCGGAAGCGGAAGCCGAGGAACTCGGCGACGAATTTGCGCCCGAGATAGACGATTACCTCAGGGACGAAGCAGGTACCATCGTAGTGGACTATAACGACGACCGCTGGGAGGAATACCTTTCCCTCCTTACCGCGGAAGAGATGATGTCGTTTACGATGAACGGCGCTTTCCAGACCCAGGCTCTCGAGGGACTCGGACTTATGGCTACGCTCGCTTCCGACGGTCCCGTGGGCTTCGTGTACTTCATGGCGCAGATAGAAAGCGAGAACCCCGTCTACGGAGTTTGCTCGTATGCGAGCGAATGCGTGATCGCGGCGACGTGGAACGTCGAGCTCGCTTACGAGATGGGTCTTTCCGTGGGTAACGAGGGTATCATCGGTAACGTGCGCGGCGGCGGAAGACCGTATTCCGGCTGGTACGCGCCCGCGATAAACATCCATCGCTCTCCCTTCGGCGGACGTAACTTCGAGTATTACAGCGAAGACCCGCTGATGTCCGGTAAACTTGCGGCAGAAGTCGTCAAGGGCGCGAGGAGCCGCGGCGTTTATTGCCAGCTCAAGCACTTCGCGGTCAACGAGCAGGAGACCAACCGTTCGGGCGTATGCACGTGGCTGACCGAGCAGTCCCTCCGCGAGATATACCTCAGACCTTTCGAGATCGCGGTCAAAGAGGGCGGCGCGATGGGCGTCATGAGTTCCTTCAACCGCATAGGTTCGCTCTGGACGGGCGGCGATTACCGTCTGCTCACCGAGATCCTCCGCAACGAGTGGGGCTTCAAAGGTCTGGTCATAACCGACTTCAACACCGAGCCGTTCATGGATACCAAGCAGATGGCTTATGCGGGCGGCGACCTTAACCTCGCTACCACGCCTCATCCCTGGACTCCTTCCACGGCTGCCGATTACACGGTGCTTCGTACCAACGTCAAGAACATACTTTACACCATAACCCGTTCCAACGCGATGAACGGCCACGGCGAAGGCGCGTACTACGTGACCTACTACGCTTGGTGGGAAGTGATGCTCTTCGTCGTCTGGCCTTGCCTTGTCGGCGCGCTTGCGATATGGGGCTTCTTCATGATATGGAGCGTAGTGAAGCAGGTGAAAAGGGAAAAGTATAAGACGGAAAGTCTGAAACAATGATAATTTCTGCCGTCTGATCCGAACGCGAAAGGCAATGCCCCTCGTTGCCTTTCGGGTACGGCAAGCGAGCCGCCGCGGGTTTTTTCCCGCGGCGGCATTTCGTTTGCACCCGAGGCGCGAGGATATCCTCATTTATCCGCGGATCGCAAAACCTCATTCGAAAAATTGACTTTTGTCCGCGCGTGCGGTATAATATGGGTAAACTAAAGGAGCGAAAGGAACGGAGAATGAAAGCGTTTTGCGACGGCGGAGATTTGGCGGAAGCGGTAGGAAGAGCGATAAGGGCGATAAGCACCCGCTCGAACAACCCGATATTGGATAATATCCGTATAGAGGCGACGGAGGGCACGATGGTGCTCACCGCGACGGATAACGAGCTGACGGTGACTACGGGCATCGTGGCGGACGTGTCGGACGGGGGCGTGGCTCTTGTGCCCGGCAAGCTGTTTTCCGACTTTACCCGCCGTCTTACGGGCGAGCGTATCGCCATGGAAACTGCGGGGAGCAAACTCGTGCTGCGTTACGGCGATTCGGAGAGCGAGTTCGCCTGCGCCGAGCCGGACGATTATCCCGAGCTTACCGAGGTCAGCACGTCGGGAAGTATCTCGATGACCAAGAACGCTCTGCGCGATCTTATCAATAAAGTGGCGTTCTCGGTGAGGACGGACGACGTGCGCCCCATACTCAAAGGCGTGCTTTTCGAGATCGGCGAGAGCACGGTCACCGCGGTGGCGCTCGACGGTTACCGCCTTGCCAAGTGCGTGAAACCGCTGATTTCGGCTACGGGCGAGATGAAAGCGGTCGTTCCCGCACGCTGCGTGAACGAGATCGCGCGTCTGCTCGACGAGTCGGACGAGGAAGTGCGGCTGTATATAGGCAAAGGCAAGGTGCGCGCGGATATAGGTCACACCACGATAACGAGCGTGCTTTACGAGGGAGAGTTCGTCGCTTACCGCAATATAATAAGGACGTCTTTCGATACGCAGGTGACGGTGGCGGCGCAGCAGCTGTACGACAGCCTCGAGCGCGCATTGCTGCTCACGCGCGACGACAGGAGCAATCCCGTGCGTTTCGATATCACCGAGCGCATGCTGCGCATAACTTCCGCTTCCGGACGGGGCAATCTCGACGAGAGGCTCCCGGTCGTGACGAGCGGACCCGATCTTACGATAGCGTTCAACGCGAAATATTTCACCGAACTGCTGCGCGTTTGCGGAGCGGACAGCGTGACGATAAAACTCAACAGCCCGGCGGACCCCTGCGTCGTCGTGCCGTGCGGCGGGGAAGAGGAATTCCTTTACCTCATCCTGCCCGTGCGCGTGGCTTGAAGGAGAAGTATAAATGAAAGCAATAGTGACGGTGCTCGGCAAGGATAAAGTGGGCATAATCGCGGACGTCGCGATCATCATGAAAGAGTTCGGCGTAAACATCTGCGACATTTCACAGACCCTCATGCAGGAGTACTTTACGATGATAATGCTCGTCGACCTTTCGGCGGCGACGGTGGATTTCGCGACGCTCCAGAAGGAGCTCGCGACGCGCGGCATGGAGATAGGCGTGGATATACGTATCCAGCACCAGGATCTCTTCGATTCCATGCACAAGATCTGACAGGCGGAGAATAAATGCTCGATACAGGCGACATACTCGAAACCATCAAAATGGTGGACGACCAGAACCTGGACGTCCGCACGATAACGCTTTCGCTATCTCTTCTCGACTGCGCGTCGGATAACGGCAAGACGGCGGAGAAGAAGGTGTACGAAAAGATAATGCGCCGCGCGGGAAAGCTCGTCGAAGTGGGCGAGAAGCTCTCGGGCGAGCTGGGCATACCCATCGTCAACAAGCGCATATCCGTTACCCCGATATCCATCGTAGGCTCGCCCAGCGGCAACTATGTCGGGCTCGCCAAGGTGCTGGACAGGGCTGCGAAAGAGATAGGCGTGAACTTCATCGGCGGCTACGGCGCGCTCGTTCATAAAGCGATGACGAACGCCGAACGCGACTTCATCGCCACCATCCCCGAGGCGATAAGCGAAACGGACATGGTGTGCTCTTCCGTCAACGTCGCTTCCACGCGCAGCGGCATAAATATGGACGCCGTGGCGATGACGGGCGGCATAGTCAAAGAACTTGCCGAGCGCACGAAGGACAGGGGCGCGATAGGCTGCGCCAAGTTCGTCGTGTTCGCCAACGCGGTGGAGGATAATCCTTTTATGGCGGGAGCGTTCACGGGGCTCGGAGAGGGAGAAGCCACGATCAACGTCGGCGTATCCGGACCGGGCGTCGTTGCCGCAGCTCTGAAAAAATGCAAGGGCAAGGACCTCACCGAGATAGCCGACGTGATAAAGCGCACGGCATTCAAGATAACCCGCGCCGGTCAGCTCGTGGGCAGCAAAGCCGCGGAGCTGCTGGGCGCTAAGTTCGGCATAGTGGATCTCTCGCTCGCGCCCACGCCCGCGATAGGCGACAGCGTGGCGGAGATACTCGAGGTCATGGGACTGTCCAGCGTGGGCGGTCACGGTACGACGGCGGCTCTCGCGCTGCTCAACGACGCGGTCAAAAAAGGCGGCGTGATGGCGAGCGGCATGGTGGGCGGTCTGTCCGGCGCGTTCATCCCCGTCAGCGAGGACGCGGGCATGATACGCGCGGCGCGCAGCGGCAAGCTCACGCTCTCCAAACTCGAAGCGATGACGGCGGTATGCTCCGTCGGTCTGGATATGATAGCCGTGCCCGGCGATACGTCCGCCGAGACGATCTCCGCGATAATAGCGGACGAGTGCGCGATAGGCGTCGTAAACAACAAAACGACCGCAGTGCGCCTCATACCCGTGCCCGGCGGCAAAGTGGGCGACGAAGTGAACTTCGGCGGTCTGCTCGGCAGCGCGCCCATCATGCCGGTGTCCGACGTGGACAGTTCCGAATTCATCCGCCGCGGAGGCATAATCCCCGCGCCGCTGCATTCGCTGAAAAACTGACGTGACGGTAAAAGGAGGGAATCGAATGAAGAGAAACGAAATAGCCGAAGAGTACAAGTGGGATCTCGGTCACATCTTCCCGAGCAGGCTGGAGTGGGAAAAGTGCTTTTCACGCACCTCCAACCGCCTGGGCGAGATAAAGAGGTTCAAGGGCAAACTGTCCAATCCGGATATGACGCTCGCGCTGCTCAGGCTTGCCGACGAACTGTCCGGCGAGGTCGAAAAGCTGTACGTTTACGCGAACATGAGCATGCACACCGACGGCGCGAACGCCGACTACGTCGCGCTCGCCGCCCGTGCCACTACGCTGTCCGCTGAGCTCGGCGCGGCTCTTTCCTTCGTCGATCCCGAACTCACCGCTCTCACGGGCGCGGAGCTGGACGACATGATAGCCGATCCGCGCTTCGTCGACTACGAATACACTCTCGAGCGCATAAAGAAGAACAAACCCCATGTCCTCGGCGAAAAGGAAGAGCTGCTGCTCGCCCGCCTCGGCGAGGTCACGGGCGCTTTCCGCGATATCTTCGAGAAGATAGACAGCGTCGACCTTCCTCATCCGTATGTCCGCGTGGGCGACGAGAGGGTGCCTCTTACGCACGGCACGTATTCGATGATGTTGCAAAATCCCGATCGCGCCGTGAGGAAAAAGGCGTTCACGACATATTATTCGCTGTACGAGGAGCGTATCAATACCATCGCCGCCTGCTATACCGCGAACGTTCGCAGGAACAATATCATGGCGTCGCTGCGCGGTTTCGACAGCGCGATGCAGATGAGCATGAATGCCGACGACGTACCCGAGGGCGTGTACGACCGTCTGACCGACGCGGTGAACGGCGCGCTGCCTTCGCTGCACGAATACGTCGATTACCGCCGCCTCGTGCTCGGCGACCTGCACATGTACGACATGTATGTGCCGCTCACCGAGGGGGTCAACTTCGGCATGGATTACGAAAAGGCATTCTCCGTGGTGCTCAAAGCGCTCGCGCCGCTCGGCGAGGAATACGTCTCCCGCCTGGCGGAGATGAAGGACGAACGCCGCATAGACGTCATGGAGAGCGAAGGCAAGCGCGGCGGAGCTTACAGCTGGGGAGCTTACGGCAGCGGACCTTACGTGCTGCTCAATTATTCGGGCACGCCTCACGACGTGTTCACCATCGCTCACGAGCTCGGTCACGCCATGCACTCGCGCTATTCGGATGAGGCTCTGCCTTACAACAAGGCGGGGTACAGCATATTCGTCGCCGAGGTCGCGAGCACGACCAACGAAGTGCTGCTGCTCAAATACCTGTTGCGCGAGACGAAGGACAAGGAAGTCAGGCGCTATCTGCTCTCGTATTACCTCGATATGTTCCGCACCACGCTCTTCCGACAGACGATGTTCGCCGAGTTCGAGCTTGCCGCGCACAAAGCGGACGCCAAGGGCGAACCGCCCACGGTGGAGTCGCTCAGTAAGCTCTATCTGAAGCTCAACAAAAAATACTACGGCAAGGGCGTCGTGCACGACAGGCAGATACGTTACGAATGGGCGCGTATCCCGCATTTCTACAACGCCTTCTATGTTTACAAATACGCCACGGGGCTCACGGCGGCGGTCACGCTCGCCAATTCCGTCCTCTCGGGCGGAGAGATAGAGCGCGACAGGTACTTCGATAAATTCCTGCGCGCGGGCGGCTGCAAGTCTCCGTACGAGATACTGCGCGACGCGGGCGTGGATCTTATGACCGAGCGCCCTTACGAGACCGCTATGCTCGAGTTCCGCAACACTCTCGGCGAATTCACTTCCATAGTATAAGGAGCCCGTACCCGAAATTGAAGAATTATTACGAGATACTCGGCGTTTCGCCGGGCAGCGCGGACGAGGATATCAAAGCCGCATACCGCGCGCTCGCGCGCAAATGCCATCCCGATCTCGGTGGAGACCCTTCCCGTTTCGACGAGATCAACGAAGCATACAGATTCCTTTCGGATAAAGTCAGGCGGATGGCGCTCGACGCGAGCCTGCACGTCCGTTCCGTCCCGCGTACCGTCGTGCACAAGGAAGAGCCGGGCAGGGAGAGCCCTCCCGCTCCTCCGCGCGAAGAGCATGCGCAGACCGAACGCCGCGTGCCGCCCGCCGCGAGCGGCTATACCGAACTGCTCGAACGCCAGATAACCGAATACGAAAAACTGCTGCTCGCGCTCTCGCGGTGCAGGGTGGAGCCGGAGACCCCCGAGCTCATGCCCACCAGCATCGCTCTCGCCGTAGGCAGGAACCGCAGCGAACGCGACCGCGCACGCCGCAGATAACGGCATATATGCGAACGCAAATTCGCTCAAAAAAAATTTTTGAAAAATTTTTCAAAAACATGCATAAAAACAGTTGACATTATCATTGACGTATGGTATATTTATCGTACAAACAAAACTTTGCGGACGTGCTCGCGAGCACATGACGGTCCCGCAAAGTTACCCAACTTTTGCTCATCATTTTCCCCCTTATCATAGCGAGTCCGCTGATGTGGCTTAGTCCCGTGGCGGACTCGTTTTTTGTTTTGGTGGCAGAGAGTGCCGCTGATGCGGGCTGCGTGCTCGCTTGCGTACGCCGCCTTCGTCCTATCGGACTGCGGCGACATAAGTACGCGCGCCGCTCGCCTGCCGCCCGCCTGAGCGGCACTCTCTGCCGCCAAAACTCTTGCGGTAAATACTGCCGATGCGGGCTGCGTGCTCGCCTGCGTACGCCGCCTTCGTCCTATCGGACTGCGGCGACATAAGTACGCGTGCAGCTCGCCTGCTGCCCGCCTGAGCGGCACTCTCTGCCGCCCTTTATTTTTCGCGCACCCGCTACCGCTCGGCTCGCGCGGCTAAAGCTGCGTTGCCGAACGGGTGTATGTGTGCAGAAACTTAAAATGTTGTTCTGTCGTTGAGTAAGTGATGTGTCGTGAAATTTATATCGTTGTTTCCTTAAAATCCGTTTGAATATTCGTGGGGATGTGGTATAATGGGGGAAAGGAGGGATTTAATGGAAAACGAAAGTGCGGCGAGGTTTTTGCGCAGCTACAACAGTATAGAGTCGAGATTGAAGGCGATATACAGCGTGCGGCCGACGCAGAACTTTACCGATCTGGTCAAGCGGTGCAGCGATATGAACATCGTCGTGCGAAGGTATGCGGGCGAGCTTATCGATTACGGCAAGCTGCGCAACGCCATCGTACACCATACGTCGGGCGCGGGGGATACGGTCATCGCCGTGCCGTGCGACGAGGTAGTGGACAATATCGAGTACATCGAGCGCCAGATCTGCCGTCCGCCCAAGGTGACGGACGCGTTCAAGGTCAAGAAGATAGTAACGGTGTTCGCCGACGATCCTCTCGCAAAGGCGGTGAGGGAGTTCGCGGATAACAGGCAGAAGACGGTCATCGTCTACGACCACGGCAACATGATCGGCGTCATCAATTCTTACGCGCTCTACGGGCTCATCGCGGGAGTGGCGGAAAAGAAAGGCGATCTTACGGCGTATCTTTGCGGGACGCGCTGCGGCGACGCGATAGACGCCGCGGAAATGGAGAACTACTGCCTGATGAACAAATACGCCACGGTGTTCGACGTTTTCACCGAGTTCGAGAAGCGGCGTTCGCTCGTCGCGGTCATCATCACGGAGAACGGAGTGCTCGGCGAAAAGGTCATAAGCATCGTCACGCCGGCGGACTTTCCGAGGATAAATAAATTCTTGGAAAACTACAATGTCAAGCCTTTTTGATTGCCAAAGTTTTGGGAAAAATTTTTCAAAAAGGTATTGACAAAAATAAAATTTGCGGTATAATTATGGTACAACAAACGAGCGAGCGAGGGTGTGGCAAAACCCGATAGGCAAAAGCGGAAACGCAGCTCGGATGTGACCGAAATATCATAGGAAGCGAGAAGCAGACGCGAGATCTGCAAACGCCCCGAGCGAGTCGCAAAGGGAAGTGGAAGCGGATCGCGACCGAAAGAGAAAGCGGTGACATTTAAGCGGATACGAAGCCGAGCATATCCGAGGCGATGCAGACCGAAGTTTTTCGCAGCAGACGTTTTGGCGGAAGCGTACGAGCCGTAAAAACGGAAAAACGGAGATCGGACCGAACGAGCGAGGGAGTTGTGGCAAACGGCGATCGCGGAACATGCGCCGCGAACTTTCCCGAAGACATATCCGTGCGATCAATCCAAATGCGGAACAGTTATCGTATATCGTAGGTACGGTGGCCATGAGAAGCAGATCGTGAAAGGCGGAGTGGCAAGACATTCAATGGGGAATGGTGAGAGGGAGAGCAGCGCGGAAAACAGGCATGCGAAGTGAGTAAAAAGAAAAGAAAAATTCTTACGGTTCGCATTTGACACCGGTACGCAAAAGGCGTTACGAATGATATGGGTCAAAAAGAGTAAGTAAGATCCGTTAAAAGATAACTTTTCGGAATCCAGCGAACTTCAAAAAGCGATCAAAACTTTGTCGGTAGCGGGCGGTATGTAAAGTAAGTACATACCGCCCTTGTTTTGTTTTGGCGGCATATAATGCCGCCGATGCGGGCTGCGTGCACCTTATCCTTGCGCGGCGTTTTATCGCCGAACAAAATTTATGAATTTTGTTCGGTTGACGCCGCGCTTCGTTCACACGCGAAAAGCGCGGCTTTTCGGTGCTAAGACGCGTTTTCGGGTCGGCATGGGGAACCCCTATGCCGACCGCTTCCACGTCCGTTCGCTCCGAGAAACGCGTCTTATCATCCGAAAATCTCGCGGTTTCGCTTCGAATTCTGTTAAGCGGGGCGTATGCGCATAGGAACAGGGAAGAAGTCCCGCGCGCTTACGCGCTCCCACCCACCCATTTGATATATCCCGCGCGGAGCGCGGACATCTTATAAAAGCCCGCCCTAATGGTTAGGGCGGGTGGCTCGCACAAAGCGTAAGCGACTGCGAGCCGGGTGGGTTAAGAAAACCGGATACATGTACGAGCGCCATATTGCCCCGTACACATCCCAAATATCCCTTAACCCCACCGCCTTGCGTTCGCATTCTTACGAATGCTCTGCGCTTCGGCACCTCCCCTAACCATCAGTGGAGGCTTTTCGGACTCGCTTGCGCTCGTGCATTGTTTATTCCGCGCGGAGCGCGGTCTTCTTGAAGTCTCCCCTGATGGTTAGGGGAGAAAGCGC
>ERZ1643251.1932-NODE-1932-length-22141-cov-4.409083_pt1 | contig 22141 bp, 15 predicted proteins | sample MGYA00579261_ERZ1643251 | MGnify/ENA primary metagenome ERZ1643251 (study PRJEB29033, sample SAMEA4952267) | chicken gut metagenome | biome: Broiler Chicken; feature: Gastrointestinal Tract; material: Caecum | place: Ireland | collected 2018 | study: Broiler... | reverse complement strand
TACCATGCCCTTACAGGGCTAGTGCAAACTACGCGTTGAACGCGTAGTTATGATTGTGTGGGCGTAATTTTGACTCATTAAAACAATTGTGCAGATAACTTGAAATATTTTGCCCCCAATTTGTTGTCTTTTCAGTGCGTTGATGTTATAATATAAATTACCATAATTCTATTATTTTACGGAGTGTGTTTCGTGAAGAGAAAAAACGATAACAACAACCATTCATATATTTTCACGCGCGAAACTCTCGGTATGACTATACTGCTTTTCAGTGCGCTTCTCGTGCTGATTCTGCTGACTTATAACACGGTGTTTTCATCGCTCGGAGCGGCTGTATGCGCCTTTATGTACGGCACGTTCGGCTATGCAAGCTATCTGGCGGTGGCGGCGCTCGCATGTCTCGGCGTATGGCTCGTCTTTGAAAAGAAGCCCGCCTTCCGTCCTTCCGTCGCTGTATTCGTCGGATTGACGATAGCAATGTTCTTCATGCTCTTTCACGCGGTCGCCACGCGCGATTTCAATATGGAAAACTACGGCGCTTACCTCGGTCAGTGCTACACCGCCGCCGAGGCAGGCTATGCCGGATACACCTTTGGCGGGGCTCTGGCAGGGCTTGTAGTCTACCCTGTCGCACGCGGAATAACTTTTACGGGCGCGTATGTCGTATTCTCCGTCCTTATGTTGTTGTTCGGGTATGTTTCCTATCTCGTCATCCGCCGCGAAAAGATTGCCCGCGGCGAAGCGTCGCCCAGGGCTAAACGCACAAAGGGCGCAAAGCAGGGGGAAAATGTACAGCAGGTGCCGCAGTCGGGTTATGCGCCCGAAGGCGGCTACGGCACGGTGAATGCATACTATCCTGTTCAGGACGGAACACAGGCGGCGCAGCCTTATGCGCCTCTTCCTGCGGACTATGCCCAGCCCGTTCAACAACCCGCTCAACCTGTGCCGCAGCCCGCTCAGCCTCAGTATTTTGCCTATCAGCCTGAACCTCTTTCACCCTATTATCAGCAGCCGGAGCCTCAGCCCGAGCGCGACGACCACAGATTTTCTCCCGAAAATCTCGGCAGGAAAATTTTGTTTGAAAACGGTGAATTTGCCGCAGAAAGTTATCGCAGGAACATGATTTTCAACGATGACTCATATTTCAATCATCCCGTGCACAACGAAGGCGATTATCTGAGCAGTTTTTCGCTCGGCGGTAAATCTAAGGCTAAGCCCCAGCAACCCCAGGTTCAGGGCTACAATCAAAGCTATACCCAAAGCTATTCCGATGATGTTGAAAAGCGCGAAAGTAAGCCTTCCGCACCGTCCTATATCTACGGCGACAAGCCCGCCGATAATCTCGACGCTTACGTTCCCGACAGTGATTACGGTGATGAAGACGATTACGATTCGTCAGCGGAAGAATACGGCGGAGATGATTATTCTTCCGGTATGTACGGGTACGAAGAAGATTACGATAGTCCCGTTCAGCCGGAGAAATCATCTTTCGTGCGTCCGGAGCAGGATAATTCCCGCAGAGGCTCGGGCGATATTTCCCGACCCGTTTTCGGTCAGCCTGAAAACGGCTCGCAGGCAGATTTTACGCGCCTTCCCCAACAGCCTCCGCGCGATTATGACCGTCCGGCAGAGCGTGAGGATGCCTCCGCTGCTGTCCGCCCGCCCGAGAATTTTTCGAGGGGGCTTGACCGCGATTTCGGACAGGTAACTCCGCCGACAGGCGAAATTCGCCGCGGCGAGACTCAACAGTTAAACTCGGAAACAAACCCGGCATCTGCAAATGACGGACAGTTTATGCGCCGCACGGACAGCAGCGAAGAAATAGTGCGCAATACGGAAGAACGTCCTTCGGTGCCGCATGTCCCCGAAAATGACAGGCTTGCGCGCACCGACGAACCTGTGGTGCGTATGCCCGACAGAGCAGTGGAGGAGGGGGCAGCCGATAATTCAGATAAGGAGAATGAGCAGCAGGCTCCTGCCCCGCAAACACAACCCAAACAGGGCAGAAATAACGACCTGAGAAGTATTTTCAGCCCTTCAAATTCAAATATTTCCGACGAGGTAAAACCCGATGTTTCCCGCCTTCCTTCGGTTCGCGAAGACAGGGAAAATCTGTTCGACAGCGATGATGACGATTATCTCGACGATGCTCCCGACCCCGATCTCGGCGTTGCGGGGCTCCGCAATCCGTCCGTCGAGCCATCTTCCGGACTTTCCCGCACGCCCCAACCGAGGGAGAGTGCCGCGCAGCCGCCGCAGTCCCGACCTGTTCAGGCAGAACGCACGCCCGCGCCTGCGCCCGAAAAGCCTAAGCACGTATGGAAAAAGTATGTTCGCCCGACGCTCGATCTCCTCGCAGATTATCCCGAGGATAATAACGCCAACCGCAGCGAAATCGAGGAAAATAAAGCGCTTATCATTGAAACGCTCGAAAATTTCCGCATAGGCGCACATATATCGGAAGTTACGATCGGGCCTGCGATAACGCGCTACGATGTAATAATTGAGGACAGAACAAACATCAAATCGGCGATGCGCTACCGCGAGGCGATCGCAATGGCGCTCATGAAAGAAAATGTAACTGCTTACCTCAATTACTCCAAGGGCGCAATTTCTATCGAAGTTCCCAACGGTCACCGCACGGTCGTCGGGCTTAAAACCATGATCCGAAGCAGTCAGTTTGTCAACTGCAAACCCAATACGCTTACGTTTGCGCTAGGCAAGGATGTGGAGGGTAAACCGATCTGCCCCGATATAACCAAAATGCCTCACCTTTTGGTTGCAGGTACCACAGGTTCGGGTAAAAGCGTCTGCCTGAGCGCGCTCATAATAAGCTTGCTCTACAAGTACGGGCCGGATGAACTGCGCTTTATTCTCGTCGACCCCAAGCAGTCTGAATTTATTTCTTACGAAAATCTGCCTCACCTTATTATCAATGAAATAATTTCCGATGTCGATAAGGCGATAAAAGCTCTGAATTGGGCTATAAAAGAAATGGAGCGTCGCTACACGCTCTTCAAAGAAATGACTCTTTCGGGAACGCTCGTTAAAAATCTCAACGAGTACAATGCTCACCTTCCCGAGGGCGAGGAAAAGTTGCCCAAAATAGTCATCATCCTCGACGAGTTCGGCGACCTCATGTTGCAGAGCAAAAAGGATGTCGAAAGCCGCATAATCAGGCTCGTGCAGAAATCGCGCGCCTGCGGCATTCACCTCATTCTCGCAACGCAGCGCCCTTCGGTAGACTGCATAACAGGTCTTATAAAGTCTAACCTTCCCACCCGCATAGGTTTCAAGGTAAACTCGTTTGACGATTCGCGCACTATTTTTGATATCGGCGGCGCTGAAAAATTGCTCGGCGCGGGCGATATGTACTATCGATCGGCGCAAAATCCCGACCTGATGCGCATTCAGTGCTGTCTTATAGAATCTGAGGAAGTTCAGGCTGTAACCGACTTCGTCAAGAAGAACAACGAAACGTACTTTGATCAAAGCGTTTCAGATTTCATAAATACCGTTGAGGAACCTGACGACGGCGGCAACGCCGATTCTGTGGAAGGCGACGGAAAGATAGACGACAAGTATATTCAGGCGCTTAAATTCTGCGTAACAAGCAATCAGGCGTCCGTATCAATGCTCCAAAGGCGCTTCCCCATAGGTTACGTTAAGGCTTGCAAAATTATAGACTGGATGGAAAACATGAATTACATAACGCAGTCGGAAGGCTCCAAGCCGAGGAAGGTATTGCTCTCCCTCGACGAGTTTACGCGTATTTACGGAGATGTGGATGACTGATTTACATTCAAAAATATACGGCGTCATTTCGCTCGGCTGCGACAAGAACAGAGTTGACAGTGAAAAGCTTCTCGCCATTATCCGCGCAAACGGCTGCACCGTCAGCAACGAGCTTGAAGACGTGCAGGTTCTAGTAGTAAACACCTGCGCGTTTCTCAACTCGGCAAGGCGCGAAGCTATCGAAACCGTGCTCGACTGCGCCGCATACAAGAACGGCAGACTTGAAAAACTCGTGATTACGGGCTGTCTTCCGCAAAAATATGTGCAGGAGACCTTCCCCGAGCTTACCGAAGCCGACGTCTTTTTAGGTATAAACGACTACGACAAATTTTTTGAAGCTTTACAGCTTTCATATGAAGGTCAAAGGGTAAATTTTGTCGGAAAAGGCGATAATAGCAAAGCGACTGACAGGGTGCTTACAACGCCCTGTCATTACGCGTACTTAAAAATTGCCGACGGCTGCAATAATTACTGCACGTACTGCCTCATACCCAAAATACGCGGCAGGTATGTAAGCTATCCCATGGAACAGCTCGTCGAAGAAGCTGCGGCTCTCGGCGATATATCCGAACTCATTCTCGTCGCGCAGGACGTAACCCGCTACGGCGAGGACTTGTACGGCAAAAAAAGCATTGTCGAGCTAATTAAAAAGCTGACCGCGCTCGAAAATATCGGCAGCGTGCGGCTTTTGTACTGCTATCCAGACGCGATAACTGACGAACTCATCGCCGAAATGCGAGATAATCCCAAGGTCATCAAATATATCGACATTCCCCTCCAACACAGCGAGGACAGAATTTTAAAGCTCATGAACCGCAAAGGTTCGCGCGCGGAGTACCTTTCGCTCATAGCGCGGCTGAGATCTGAAATTCCGGGTATTGCCATTCGCTCGACTTTTATATGCGGTTTTCCCACCGAAACGGAAGAAGAGGCGGAGGCGCTCGGCGCGTTCCTCAAAGAGGCAAAACTTACAAATTGCGGCTTTTTTGCCTACTCGCGCGAGCCTGATACCGCCGCCTATAAATTGAAGGGGCAGATTATCCAGTCTGTAAAAAACAGGCGCGTTAAAAAGCTCTACGCGATTCAGGGTGAAGTTTCGCAAAGGTACCTTTCGGAATTTATCGGCAAAAGAATTACCGTGCTGTGCGACGGAATCGATTACGAAGGGGGCTGTTTTGTCGGCAGGGCGTGTTTTCAGGCGCCCGAAATAGACGGCAAGGTTTATTTCAATTGCCCCGAGGCTGTTCAGGGCGAGTATTACGACGTTATAATAGATAATTGTAACCAATACGACCTGTTCGGTCACACTCCCGACTATACGGAGGAATGATATGGCAAAAGACAATAAAAATATCGATAAATCTTCCCGCGCGTACAAAATCGCGGCTGGCAGAGGTGTGATGAATCTGCCCAACAAGCTGACGATAGCGCGCATGATAATGATACCCGTTTTCATTCTCTTCTTTTATCTCAACTTTGCGGGACATTATTTCGTGGCGCTCGCAGTATTTGCGATAGCGTCGTTTACCGACCTTCTCGACGGCAAAATCGCGCGCAGATACAATCTTGTAACCAACCTCGGCAAGTTCCTTGACCCCATAGCCGACAAAGTGCTAGTGTCTTCGGCGCTCATCGTCATTCTTACCGTGCCTTCCTATTTTACCGCATTTCTCGGCGGCTGGGCAATGATTGTCGGCGGTTGCTGTGTGGTCGTCATTTTCGCGCGCGAACTTATCGTCAGCGGCTTCCGTATGGTTGCGGCAGATGCCGGAATTGTCATCGCTGCGGATAAAATAGGCAAATTTAAGACCGTCGCGCAGGACATCAGCATAATAATGCTGCTTCTCTTCGGCGGTTTTTACGAAATTTTCGGCGGCGCCGTCGGCGTGCAGGTCGTCAATTACATAGGGCTTATAATGCTTGCCGTCGCAGCAATTTTAACTGTAATTTCGGGAATAAACTATATCGTAAAGAATATAGCGGTATTAAAAGTTTAATGACATATAGTCTTGTTATCATACGCAACAAAAAACTAAATATCCATTACGACGATCTTAGCGCGTTCATTCGTGTTTTTTCAGCGGGTTGTTATTACTTTGATAAAATTGCAGCCGTAGCATTCGACAGTCCGCGGGCGATTACCGACCAGTTGAAAGAATGTAAAAATTGTTTTGATAATTGCGTCGTCATCTGTCGTCGTGAGCAGAAGAGTGTTATTGCCGATTATCTCCAAAAAATTTACGGTTCGACATTCGGGCAGAATTTCTTTCTCAACAGCGGCGATGACTCGGTTTTGCTCGGTACGCCGGAAGAGGGGCAGGATTTCGCCCGTAGATGCGTGCAGTTTTTTAACCGCAAATACGGCATAAGCTACGATAAATTTTACGTAAGATGTGTTTCTGCGCCCGCAGAACTCATTTACGAGAGCATAGAAAAGGCAAAAGAAAACGGTGGCGATACGGCTTTTGCTGTTTATGATGATTACGGCGACCAGACAATTGAAATTTCGTATTCGAGCAATACGCCCAAAATGATTGCCGACGGTATACAGCGGGTGCTCGTAAGCCGTCTTGACGACTACATTTACGCACTCGAAAATATCTCACTCGAACGCCGCCTTTACGACCTATTAAAGCTAAGGCGCATGAAGATTTCCGTCGCCGAATCGTTTACCGGCGGGGGTATTTCTTCCCGCCTCGTTTCGGTTCCGGGTATATCTGAGGTTTATTTCGAGGGCATAAATGCCTACGACAATATGTCTAAGCATAAAAGGCTCAATGTCGGTGAACTCACGCTCAAACAGTCGGGCGCCGTATCGGAGCGGACGGCTTACGAGATGGTCGAAGGACTGCTAAAAACGGGTAATTGCAACGCTGCAATTTCGACGACGGGCATAGCCGGACCCAAGTCGGACAATACCTCAAAACCTGTGGGGTTGGCGTTTATAGGCGTCGGCACTAACGAGGGAATTAAAGTTTATAAATTCAATTACAAAGGGGACAGGGAGAGCATAACGCGTACCGCCATAAACGACGCGCTTTTCCTCGCCTATAAAATGTTAAAATAATCAGGAGAAACATATATGAACGAAGAAAAACAAAAGGCGTTAAATTCTACTATCGCTATGATTGAAAAGCAGTTCGGCAAGGGCGCGGTCATGAAGCTCGGCGACGTCAATGTCAATTCCGAGATAGACGTGATACCCACGGGCTGCCTGTCCCTCGACCTCGCTCTCGGCGTAGGCGGCGTTCCCCGCGGCAGGATAATGGAAATTTTCGGCCCCGAATCCTCGGGTAAAACTACTGTCGCCCTGCATATAATTGCCGAGGCGCAAAAGATGGGAGGCGTTGCGGCGTTTATCGATGCCGAACACGCACTCGACGCGGCTTATGCAAAGGCGCTCGGTGTTAATACGGACGAGCTTTATGTATCACAGCCCGATACGGGTGAACAGGCGCTCGACATCTGTGAATCTCTCGTCCGTTCGAGCGCTGTCGACGTAATAATAATCGACTCTGTCGCCGCCCTCACTCCCAAGGCGGAAATCGAGGGAGACATGGGCGATGCGCACGTCGGTGCGCTCCCCAGACTTATGTCGCAGGCATTGAGAAAGCTGACCGCGATAACCAACCGTTCAAAGACGTGCGTTATATTCATCAATCAGCTGCGCGAAAAAGTAGGCGTCATGTTCGGCAATCCCGAAACGACGCCCGGCGGCAAGGCGTTGAAGTACTTTGCCACTATCCGCCTCGATATCCGCAAGGCGGATGCGCTCAAAAACGACGGTGAAATCATAGGCAACAGGGCAAAGTGCAAGGTCGTTAAAAATAAGGTTGCGCCCCCCTTCAAGGTTGCTGAATTTGACATTATCTACGGTCACGGCATCTCGCAGGAAGGCTGTCTTATAGATCTCGGTGTCGAATACGGATTTTTGACCAAGAGCGGTGCATGGTTCAGCTACAACGATACAAAAGTCGCCAACGGAAGGGAGAAGATGAGGGATTATTTAAAAGACAATCCCGAAGTCATGGCGGAACTCGACTCCAAAATCAGGCAGGCTCATAAGGCCGCCCTTGCAAAGAAAGACTGATGTACGGATTTATTAAAGTATGCGCCGTTACGCCCGAATTAAAAGTGGCGGACGTGCCTTTCAATACAAAAAAAATAGTCGAATGCATAAACAGTGCAAAAGATGCGCAGCTAATAGTTTTTCCCGAACTGAGCGTTTGCGGCTATACCTGCGGCGATTTGTTCAATCAGCGCGCTCTCACCGACGCGGTTGAGCGCGGATTGACCGAAATTTGCGCCGCAACAAAAGATAACTGTGCGCTCGTCTTTGTCGGCGCGCCTGTGCTGCGTTTCGACAGACTTTACAACTGCGCCGTCGCCATGAGCCAAGGGCGCATTTTAGGCGTTATACCTAAATCCTTTCTGCCGACTTACGGCGAATTTTACGAGCGCCGTCACTTCACCCCCGCCGAAAAACAAAATTCGACCTTAAATTTATGCGGTCAGGTCGTCGACTTCGGTACAAAGCTTATTTTCAGGGCGCAGAATTGCCCGCAATTTACTGTTTCTGCCGAAATTTGCGAAGATTTATGGGTGCCCGACAGTCCTTCGATTTACCACGCCAAGGCGGGAGCGAATATAATCGTAAACCTGTCTTGCAGCGACGAGACGGTCGGCAAAGCCGAGTACAGGCGCGACCTCGTTAAAATGCAGTCGGCAAAGCTCGTATGCGGATATGTTTATTGCGACGCGGGCGAAGGCGAAAGCACAACCGACATGGCGTTCGCAGGTCACAACATTATCTGCGAAAACGGCGCGGTTCTTGCCGAAAGCGAGCTTTTTAAACGCGGCTGTATTTATGCCGATATCGACGTAGACAAGCTCTCTAACGAGCGCAGAAGAATGGCGAATACCTTCTTCACATGCGGCGATTGCGCGCAATACAAGGTAATTGATTTTACAGCCGCGGATGGGGGAGAGGTTGAACGCTCTTTCCCACAGACGCCGTTCGTTCCCGCAGACGATGAAATGCTGCGCGAACGGACGGAGCTGATTTTATCTATCCAGGCATCGGGGCTAAAAAGGCGCTTCGAACACACCCGCGCAAAGACGGCTGTCATAGGAATTTCGGGCGGGCTTGATTCGGCTCTCGCGCTCCTCGTCGTCAGCCGCGCATTCAAAAGAATGGATAAGCCCGCCTCTGATATCATCGCCGTAACAATGCCCGGCTTCGGTACTACGGGCAAAACCTATAACAATTCGTTGAAACTAATAAAGTGTCTGGGCGCCACTGCAAAGACGATCGACATCACAGGCAGCGTTTTAAAGCACTTTGAAGATATCGGGCATGACCCCGATGCGCTCGACGTCACTTACGAAAACGCGCAGGCGCGCACCCGCACGCTCATTTTAATGGATCTCGCCAACAAAACGGGCGGGCTTGTAATAGGTACGGGCGATTTAAGCGAGCTTGCGCTCGGCTGGGCGACCTATAACGGCGATCATATGTCAATGTATGCCGTAAATTGCTCGGTACCTAAAACGCTCGTAAAACATCTCGTAAGATACGAAGCTTCAAATCTCGGCGGAGAGGCGGAGGAGGTGCTTTGCGACATTTTAAATACCGAAATCAGCCCCGAACTGCTCCCGCCCGACGAGAGCGGAAATATTGCGCAGAAGACCGAAGACCTCGTGGGTCCCTATATCCTGCACGACTTCTTTTTATACTACGCCGTGCGCTGGGGATTTGCGCCGGATAAAGTGCGTTATATAGCAAATAAGGCATTCAAGGGAGTGTTTGCGGAAGAAGTCATTTTAAAATGGCTCAAAAATTTTTACCGCCGCTTTTTTGCCCAGCAGTTCAAGCGCTCGTGTATTCCCGACGGGGTAAAGGTGGGATCTGTTTCTCTGTCTCCCCGCGGAGATTGGCGTATGCCTTCCGACGCGTCCGCAGAACTATGGCTGAATGTGCTTGAAAGCTGAGTATATATAGTACTATGTGAGACATAATTATTGATTTTTACTGTTTTTATGCTTGTATTATGATTTTTAGTCATAATTTTTAAAAATGCGCCGAACCAATTTGGTTCGGCGCATTTTTAAAAAGAAGGGATATATGAAGGTATTTTCACAAATAAATTGACTTTTTTTCACTTGTAGTATATAATTAAATACAGATATATAGCAGTCTTAAATTTTTAAGATTTTATTATATATTTTAATAATCACATCAGGAGGCTTAACGCACATGTCTAACTTAGGCTCCCTGTTTCTTGCTACGATGGACCTCGGTTTATCTGTCGCGCTCATTTGCGTGCTGTTTATCGTTGGTATCGCCGTCGGAGGCTTGTTTGGTTGGTTGATCTATAAAAAATCTACCGACAAAAAATTAGGCACGGTGGAAGAGCGCACCAAAAAGATGGTCGACGATGCCGCCGCAGAATGTAAGGCTCTTAAAAAGGAGGCTATACTCGAAGCAAAGGAACAGGAATCAAAATTAAGATCGGATTTCGAGAAGGAATCGCGCGAAAAGAGAAATGAACTCAATAAGTTCGAACAGAGGTTGCAGTCGAGAGAGGACAACCTCGACAAACGCGAAGATTCCATTATGAAGAAAAACGATGAAATCGAAAAGCAAAAGAAAGAATTGCAGAACAAAGAACAGGAGATCAAGCGCACTCAGGAAAAAATCAGCCATCAGCATGATCTCATGATTCAGGAACTTGAAAAGGTTGCGCAGCTCACCAAGGAAGAGGCAAAAAATCTTCTGACTGAGGAAATCCTCGATGAAACCCGCAGGGACGTAGCTATTCAGGTGCGCAATATCGAGCAGACCGCCAAGGACGAAGCTAACAACGAAGCTAAAAAAATTATCTCCCTTGCAATTCAGAGATGCGCAAGCGACCATGCTTCCGAAATTACCGTATCGGTCGTTCCCCTTCCCTCGGACGACATGAAGGCGAGAATCATCGGGCGTGAAGGCAGAAATATACGCGCTCTCGAAAACGCGACGGGTATAGAACTTATCGTTGACGATACTCCCGAAGTAGTCATTGTGTCGGGGTTTGACCCCATAAGAAGGGAAGTTGCCAGGCTTACCCTTGAAAGATTGATTGCCGACGGCAGAATTCATCCCGCAAGGATTGAAGAGACTGTTGAAAAAGTTAAAAAGGAACTCGACCAGGAGATTAAAGCTGCGGGCGAAAGCGCTATGTTCGAGGTCGGCATCTTCGGACTTCACCCCGAACTTATCAAACTTATCGGCAGGCTTAAATACAGAACGAGCAACGGTCAGAACGTATACAGACATTCGATTGAAGTTGCCCAGCTTGCAGGTCTTATGGCATCCGAGCTTGGTCTCGATGTAAACCTCGCCAAGCGTGCGGGACTTTTGCACGATATCGGCAAGGCTGTCGACCACGAGCAGGAGGGTACCCACGTCCAGCTCGGCGCCGATCTCGCAAAGAAATATAAAGAAAACGCAAATGTAGTCAATGCCATTGCCGCACACCACGGCGATGTCGAGCCCAAAACTGTCGAGGCCGTGCTTGTCGCGGCGGCAGACGCAATCTCTGGCGCCCGTCCCGGCGCGAGAAGGGAAACGGGCACGAATTACGTAAAGCGCCTTGAAAAACTTGAATCTATCGCGTCAAGCTTTAACGGCGTAGATAAGAGCTATGCCATCCAGGCGGGCAGGGAAGTGCGCGTTATCGTCAAGCCCGAACAGATTGACGACGCTCAGGCAATGTTCCTCGCCAAGGATATCGCAAAGAAGATTGAGGCCGAACTTGAATATCCCGGTCAGATCAAAGTCAACGTAATCCGTGAATCCCGCGCCGTCGAATATGCAAAATAATAAATTGCAATATTGATATGTTACATGCCGCCGCGCAGAAATTTCTGCGCGGCGGCAATTTTTGCGATACAATAAAACCCCTCTCCTGACGGAGAGGGGTTTATGGTTTATTTTGTTCTGCTCATAAAGTAATAGCAAACGCCGAATACAGTGATAAATAGTGAAGTGCCTGCTGGAATGACCAGTTTTACGGCTATGTCCCTGAGCGACTGCATATTGACGTCGAGTAAAAAGCTGACGAGGCAGACAATAATTATTGCTATTATCGTAAGCACTGCGCACACAAGTATATAACCGTGCGTTGCCGGGCGAACGCTGCCTTTGCCGTATCCTGTTGCGTAAAGCACGCCGAAAACTGCAAGTTGTGCGACTGCAATCAGCAATATGGTCACGGGATACATTGCGCCCACGTGCAGACGATCCATAAGCAACATACACAAGCCGAACTCGATCAGCATCATCACGGCAACAATGCTTGAACTTATAAATAATGCCTTGCCTTTGTTGAACGTTGTTCCCCGTGCGCTTTTTGTATGTGTCCCGCCGTTTGCGGCAATGTTTACTTTCAAGCCGTCCAATTTTGCTTTTTCGATGACCGTCTCTGTCGCCAATGATGTTGATATTCTCGGCTGTTTTGGCGCTTCCGGCGTGACGGGCGTTGAAATAAATTGTTCTGCAGGAATATTCTGAGGCTGTTCGGGTTGTTCTTCCGCAACATCGCCTTGTTGTTTCCTCATTGAACCCCCGCGCTTGATTGTGTTGTCAAACATGTTGCCGACAAGTTTTTTGTAATCGCGCTCTGTTTCGGGTCTGTTGGTGTAGATGAGTTTTTGCGTGTCTATTTCGTCTGCGTTCGGTGCGATGTTCTTGTCTGTCATCGGCTCGTTCATCAGTTTGACGAAATTTTCGTGTGTAATGCGCTTTTCCTCGTCTGTGCGCGTGTCCGCGGGTTGTTCGGGGATTGGCTGGGTTGCAAAAAGCTCGCGATTTGGCTGTTGTTCCGTTGTCGTGTTATCTGTACGGAGATAAGGCATACGGAAATCCTGAGATCCGCCGAAAGGCGAATAAGGCATGTCATCCGGATTAATATATCTTTCCTGTGCGGGAGCTTGTTGTGGAGCGGGCGCAATAGGCTGTGGATAAAACGGCGCCTCGGGTGTAAACGGTGGCGTGGGGTAAGCGGCGGGTTGTTCAGCCGTATTCGGTTGAACGGGTGCCATCGGTTGTGCGGGGTAGGAAGGAGTATGTTCCTGTATAATCGGCGGAACTGCTTGTTCCTGATAATCGTTTGTGTGTTCAGGCATGATTGGCTGAACGGGCGTCATTGGTCTCGCGGGATAGGGAGCGACAGGTTCAGGTGTAATAGGTTGTGCAGGCGGCTCCTGATAATTGGTTACAGGTTCAGGCATGATTGGCTGAACGGGTGCCATTGGTCTCGCGGGGTATGGTGCGGCAGGTTCGGGTGCGATCGGCTGAACGGGAGGAATAGGTTGTTCCTGCTGTCGGATGTCCTGCGGATCCTGTTCCGTATAACTGTCTGACGATTGTTGTGTTTCGGACGGTTGAGCGGGTGTGACGGACTGATTTTGCTGCGCGGCATCGGGCTGCGCCTTGGGATTTGCGTCGTCGTTGAGTTGCTGGCCGAAATAATATATGGGATGGCTGCCCTCCTGGTTAATAATGAGAGGGGGAGCATCGCCGTTATCGTTGCGTAAAGGCTGCCCGAAAACGTATGTTGCCGGCTGTTTATCCTGGTCGGCGTCGCTTTGCTGAGCGGCGGATTCTTCGGGTTGAGGGTTAGTTTCCTCGGTGGTGTTTTCGGTTGCGGCCGTTTCCTGCTGTTGTATGTCCTGTTCCGGGAGGGGAACGTCGTTATGCTCTTCGCTTGCATCCTGCCCGTCGGTTACTTCCATGCGTTCAGGTCGTTCTACAAAGACATCCCTGACGGCATGTCCGGAATATTCTTCGCTCAGCTGCGAGTTTGCAATGGCGCTGTATTCGCTTGTATAGTCGTTTTTTTCATAATCGTCGTCGCAGACGTTTTCGTCAATCTGCTCTTCGTAATCCGTTGCGGCGTCCCTGCCTGCGCCCGTGTAAACGCGCGTGACAGATTTTTTAAGAATATTGAAATCTACGGAAGTGGGGGCGGGGCGCGAAAAATCAAACGAGCGGTCAGATATGAGCGAATCAATAACCGTCCTTGAATATTCCCATTCAGATTGGTTTTTCTCAGAAAACTCTCTGCCGAGTTCGGTCAGTGTAAAGTACTTTCTTCTGCCGCCCGAGGTAACTTCGTCGGTTTTCCAGTATGCTTTTATATAACCTTGGCTTTCAAGCCTCTTTAATGCGCTGTAAAGCGTGGGTTGTTTAAGGGTGTACTGTCCGTGCGATTTTTCCTCGATTTCGTTTATAATTTCGTATCCGTATTTATCGCGCTCGTCAAGCGTGCGTAAAATAATTGTATTTATATGTCCGCGTATGAGATCTGCGCTTATCGTGCCGTGGGCGGACTGTTCGGCCGGTTCTTTGTCGTGCCGTTCTTCCTGCTCGTCGCCGTATGCTTCTTCGCGCTCTTTATCGCGTTCTTCTTCGAAGTCATGTTCGTCATTCATGGCGTTTTTCCTCCGTATTTTGTATATATTATACCACATTATGCCTGATATGTCAATATCATTACAAAATAAATGGTACTACGCCAGACATAATAATTATCTCGTCCATCTTTTTTGCTCAAAATGTTTTACTTAATATTTTAAAAGTGGTAATATAAAAGAAAAATAAAGAGGAAACTATGTATCTTCACTCCAAAGATTATGAGTTCCGCTATACCGATGCGGACTTTCAGGATATAATCCGTCCGGCGTCGTTTTTGTCCGTCATGCAGGAGTCGGCATGCCTCTCTGCGGATGAGCTTGGTTTCGGCTACAAAGACCTTCAACGAAAAAACATAGGTTTTATTCTTTCAAATTGGTACGTTGAACTTTTCAGACCGATTAAGTACGACGATGTCCTCATCGTTCATACCTGGCCGATCAAGCCCAAGCACATGATTGTTCTCCGCGACTTTGAACTTTTTATCGGCAAAGAGAAGGTGGGGGTAGGTACTTCGCGGTGGTGCCTTGTCGATCTGGCTGCTTTTTCGCTCCTTCCTTCGTCGGCTATATTCGACGGGGTGAATACTGAATACAATGAGTTTCGCTCGACGTCTTTCAACAGTTGGAAAATTCCGCGCGCCGACAGTACGGAACCGTCATACGAAAAAATAATTTCGTATTCCGATTATGACCATTATAATCATGCTAACAATACAAAATATGCTGATTTGCTGATGGACGCCTTTTCTGTTGATGAACTTAAAGATAAATGGGTAAAAAAATTCAGAATTTCATACATCAAACAATGTAAGTGCGGCGAAAAATTGTTGTTCTATAAATCTCAGTTGCCCGAAGGCGGTTGGGTTGCCGAGTGCAGAAATGGCGGCGAGTTGAGGGCTCAGCTACATGTTGAATTCGGGCAGCTTTGATTGTTGCGGCTTTAACTGTAAGGTTATTTACGCGCGCAGGCGATCGATGTGCGTCAGCATTTCCGACGATAATTCCGTAACTGTCAGGTGTCCTTTGGGTACTTCGCGTGCGAGAATAGTGAGTTTTCTGCAAGAAAAGTTAAAGTGGATAGAAAGGAATATGGCGCGCAACCGCGCCGTCGGGCAGGAATTCGGCGAAGTTACCGCGATGAAAAAAATTCTCGTCGAAGGGCGTTTTTATGAATTGTTTCTTGGCGGTGAGGACGGCATTTCGGATTGCTGCGTGAGCGCAAAGGATTTAAAGAATCTTAAAAAGATTTATGTCGGCTGTTTCGGCGGGCAGTTTATCGCGCGGTTTAAAGAATTTGCCGGGGTGTTCGGGTTTAAATATAATAAGGTATCGTTCAGAACATATCGCGGCAGGTGGGGGTGTTGCGACGGTGCAAACAACATCGCGTTCAACTACAAGCTTCTGATGTTGCCGCACAATTTACAGGACTGTGTAATCGCCCACGAACTCTGTCACACCGTTCACCACGACCATTCGCCCGCTTTTCACGCGCTCCTCGACAGGGTTTATCCTTCAAACCGCGCCGATGAAAGGCAGCTTAAAAGATATTCTTTTATTGCGCGCATGTACTGAAATTTGTGTGACTTCTCGTTGTGCGGCTGCAAACGCATAATTATGCGTAAGATATTGTATATTTGAATATTTATAAATTATATTAAGAATTAATGCAAATTTATTCACAAAAGTCGCCGAAAACTTTTAATTATGCGGCTATTTCGCTTGACTAACATTATATATATATTGTATAATTGTTCAGGTTTGGGGCAAAGCGCCCCGATTAAATAAAAAATAACGGTAAAGGCATATGGAAAAGAAAATCAAAAAAGTTGTGCTTGCATACTCCGGCGGTCTCGACACGTCGATTATTATTCCCTGGTTGAAGGAAAATTACGACAACTGCGAAGTTATAGCGGTGTCGGGCGACGTCGGTCAGACTACCGAGCTCGACGGCCTTGAAGAAAAGGCGTTAAAAACCGGCGCTTCTAAGCTTTATATTGAGGATCTCAAAAAGGATTTCATTGAAGATTATATCTATCCCACGATGAAGGCGGGTGCGGTTTATGAAAATAAATATCTGCTCGGCACGTCGTTCGCGCGCCCCATCATCGCAAAGAGAATAGTTGAAATAGCTAAAAAGGAGGGCGCAGACGCAATCTGCCACGGTTGCACGGGCAAGGGCAACGACCAGGTGCGCTTTGAGCTTGCAATCAAGGCTTTCGCGCCCGAAATGACCATAATCGCCCCTTGGAGGATATGGAACTTAAAGAGCCGCGACGAGGAGATCGATTACGCCGAAGCTCACAACATTCCCCTAAAAATAAACAGGGAAACAAATTATTCGAAGGATAAGAACCTATGGCACCTTTCGCACGAGGGTCTCGACCTCGAAGATCCTGCAAACGAGCCCGATTACGATAAAATCTGCGAGCTCGGCGTTTCGCCCTGGAAGGCTCCAAACAGGTCGACGTACGTAACCATCCACTTTGAAAAGGGTATCCCCACGGCGATCGACGGCAAAAAGATGAGTTCTGTCAAGCTCATCGAAAAGCTCAATAAAATCGGCGGCAAAAACGGCGTCGGTTTAGTCGATATGGTTGAAAACAGGCTCGTCGGCATGAAGTCGCGCGGCGTGTACGAAACGCCCGGCGGCACCATCCTTTATACTGCACATGAATTGCTCGAATCCATCTGCCTCGATAAGCAGACAATGCACTTCAAGCAGCATCTTGCAATAAAATACGGTGAACTCGTCTACGACGGACTGTGGTTTACGCCCCTGCGCGAAGCTTTGGACGCGTTTGTCGATAAGACTCAGGAATGCGTAACGGGTGACGTAAAACTGCGCATTTACAAGGGTAACGTGATGAATGCGGGCATAACCTCGCCCAACTCGCTTTACAGCGAAGACATCGCAACTTTCGGCGAGGACGATTGCTACAATCAGATGGATTCGCAGGGCTTCATCAACCTGTTCGGTCTGCCCATAAAGGTCAAAGCTCTGCTCGACGAAAAAAAGATTAAGTAAATTTTAAAATGTATAACATTTTTATAGACGGCAAAGAGGGTACGACGGGGCTGCAAATTTACGACAGGCTGTCTGTCCGCAATGACGTCAAAATAATTTCACTCTCCGAAGAACTGCGCAAAGACGCAGACGCGAGGAGGGAGTGTCTGAACAAAGCAGACATAAGTTTCTTATGTCTGCCGGATGCAGCGGCAAAAGAGGCGGTTGAAATGGTGGATAGCCCCGCCGCGCGCATAATCGATGCGTCGACCGCACACAGGACGAGCGACGGCTGGATTTACGGATTGCCTGAAATTTCGGCTGAACGCAGGGCACAGATTGCTTCTGCAAAGAGGGTGGCAAATCCGGGCTGTTACGCAACGGGGTTTATAACGCTCGTCGCACCCCTCATAAATGCCGGCATTGTCGGCGCTGATTATCCCTTTGTCTGCCACGCCCTCAGCGGCTATTCGGGTGCGGGTAAAAAGGGTATTGCGCAGTATGAAAGCGGTGAGAGGAGTGCAGAACTCGACTCTCCCAGACACTACGCCCTCGGGCAGCACCACAAACATTTGCCCGAAATGGTGCAGCAATGCGGGCTTTCGTCGGCTCCTATATTTTCGCCGATAATTTGCGATTACTATGCGGGCATGTGTGTATGTGTGCCGCTCCATAAGTATTTGATGACCAAAAAGTACGGCGTAAACGCGCTGAGAGAGTATTTTGCAGAGTACTATGTCAGACAGAATTATATAAAAATCGTCAAAGAAAGCGATATTCCCGATTATCTTGCTTCAAATAGAATAGTCGGCACCAATGAGCTTGAAATTTATATCTGCGGCAGTGACGATAAAATTACGCTTTTCAGCGTATTCGACAATCTCGGCAAGGGAGCTTCGGGCGCGGCAGTTCAGAATATGAATATCATGCTTGGTCTTGACGAAACAACTTTTTTGAGTTAAAATATAATTGAATAAAGAAATCGTATAGCGCGGGAGAAGGGCGTTTTCGTTCTTTTGCCGGGCTATGCGGTCGGAAGTTTGAAATTATTGTATGAATATAAAGGAAGTAAACGGCGGCGTGTGCGCCCCTAAGGGCTTTAAAGCCAACGGCGTGCACTGCGGCATACGCAAGAATAAGATTAAAAAGGATTTTGCGCTTATAGTAAGCGACGTCAGGGCGAGCGCTGCGGGTGTTTATACGAGCAACCTCGTAAAGGGTGCGCCTGTAATTGTCACCAAAAAGCACTTGACCGACGGGTTTGCGCAGGCTATAATAGTCAACAGCGGCAACGCCAATACGTGTAACGAAAACGGCATCGAAATTGCCGAGGGCATGTGCGGCATGGTCGAGCGCGTTTCGGGTATTCCTTCGGGCGACGTCATCGTCGCTTCAACGGGCGTCATCGGGCAAAAGCTTGACCTCGCGCCTATGGAGGGGCATATCGGCGAACTTTATGAAGGTATCGGCGACAACAGTTCCGCCGCGGCGGAAGCTATAATGACTACCGATACCGTAAAAAAGGAAGTTGCGGTAGAATTTGAGCTCGGCGGAAAGATATGCAGAATAGGCGGCATAGCCAAGGGCGTGGGCATGGTCTGCCCCAATATGGCGACCAACCTTATTTTCCTCACTTCCGACGTAGCTATTTCCCCCGAAATTTTGCAAAAAGTACTTTCCGATGACGTTAAAAGCTCTTTCAACATGGTTTCGGTCGACGGCGATCAGTCGACAAACGATACGTGCTGCGTTCTTGCCAACGGACTTGCGGGCAATGAACCGATAACGTCGAAGGGTGCCGCCTTGAATATATTTGCCAAGGCGCTCAATTATTGCACGGTAAAGCTCTCCAAAATGCTTGCAAAGGACGGCGAAGGCGCTACAAAGCTTATTGAATGTACCGTCAAAGGCGCGCGCAGCCTTAAAACCGCACGGATAGTCTGCAAAAGCGTAATCAAATCTTCGCTCGTCAAAGCCGCGATGTTCGGCGCCGACGCTAACTGGGGCAGGGTGCTGTGCGCGATAGGCTATTCGGGCGCGTCCGTAGACATAAGCAAAATCGACGTGTGGTTCAATTCGCGCGCGGGCTCTGTCAAGGTCTGTGAAAACGGCTATGGTCTCGATTTTTCGGAAGAGCTCGCCAAAAAGGTGCTCACCGAGGACGAGGTGACCATTTTAATCGATTTGCAGTCGGGCAGCTTCAAGGCTTCGGCGTGGGGGTGCGACCTGACTTACGACTACGTTAAAATCAACGGCGATTACAGAACGTAATTTTTTATCGTTCCGGCTGTCGTCAAAAAAACAATTTACTGTCACGAAAACAGGATAGCGATATTGATAAATCAAGGACATAAAATGGATAAACAGGAGCAGGCGGCTTTTCTGATAGAGGCGATGCCTTATATCAAAAAGTATTTCAATAAAATACTTGTCGTGAAGTACGGCGGCAACGCGATGGTGGACGAAAATCTCAAATCGTCCGTCATGCGCGATTTGGTCGTTTTAAATCTTCTCGGCATAAAAGTCGTCCTCGTTCACGGCGGAGGCCCCGACATTTCCCAGACGATAAAGCAGATGGGAAAGGAGAGCAAGTTTATAAACGGACTGCGCTACACCGACGAAGAAACTGCCGAAATCGTCCGCATGGTTCTCGCGGGAAAGACGAATAAAAATCTCACTGACCTCATCTGCCGCAACGGCGGAAAGGCGATAGGCATCTGCGGGCAGGACGGACACCTTTTAAAGTGTTCCAAACAGGACGAAAATTTAGGTTTCGTCGGCAAAATCGAGCAGGTAAATACGCAGATCATTCTCGATTTGCTGGGGCTGGGTTACGTGCCCGTCATTTCAACCGTCGGTTACGATGACGAAGGCAACATCTATAACATAAATGCCGATACCGCCGCGGCGTCCATTGCCGGAGCTTTGCAGGCGGAAAGTCTTATTTTAATGAGCGATATAAGGGGGCTTCTCGAAAATAAAGATGACCCCGATAGTCTCATTAAAAAAGTTTATGTTTCCGATATTCCCGCGCTCGTAAAGCAGGGCATTATTTCGGGAGGCATGATTCCCAAGATCGAATGTTGTAAAGAAGCAATCCGCCGCGGCGTGAAAAAAGTTTTCATCACCGACGGACGGGTCAGTCATTCCATTTTAATAGAATTATTGTCCGACGAAGGCAGCGGAACAATGTTCATATAACCCGACTGATTTATTTTTTAAATCAGTCTTTATTTTAAATTTTATTGTTTCATAAAACAAAATTACAGTTAAAAGCCATTTAATGAGGCATTTTTATGGATAAAAACGAAGTTTTTTACGACGACAAACAGTTTGTCGCCCCGACTTACGCGCGCTTTAACGTCGCCTTTGAAAGGGGTGAGGGCAGCAGGCTGTACGACATAAACGGAAAGGAATATATCGACTGCGCCACGGGTATCGGCGTAAATATTTTCGGCGTGTGCGACGACGTGTGGAAGAGCGCCGTTACAGAGCAACTCAACAAAATTCAGCACACTTCCAATCTCTATTATTCTCTCCCGCAGGCGGAACTCGCCAAACTGCTCTGCCAAAAGACGGGCGCGAAAAAGGTTTTCTTCGGAAACAGCGGCGCCGAGGCGAACGAGTGCGCAATCAAGGTCGCCCGCAAGTACGGAAATACGAAGTACGGAAGAAATGAGATTATCACGCTCAAAAATTCCTTCCACGGCAGGACGATCGCCACGCTTTCGGCCACGGGACAGGACGAATTCCATAAATATTTTGATCCGTTCCTCGCAGGTTTCAAATATGCCGCTCCCGACATGGATGGCATAATAAGCTGCTATACCGACAAGACATGCGCCGTCATGGTTGAGTGCATACAGGGTGAAAGCGGAGTGCATGTGCTCGATTACGATTTTTTGAGGGAACTCGAAAAATTCTGTAAATCGCGCGACATTCTTCTCATCTGCGACGAAGTTCAGTGTGGCAACGGCAGGACGGGCAAGATGTATGCATACGAGCACGCGGGCATTCATCCCGACATCGTCACGACGGCGAAGGGGCTGGGCGGTGGTCTGCCCATCGGCGCCTGCATGCTCTTTGAAAAGTGCGCCGACACCTTCTCTTACGGCGACCACGGCTCGACATTCGGCGGAAATCCCGTCGCCTGCGCGGGCGCGGTCAGCATAATAGAGCGCATCACCGACGAGCTTCTTTTGGAAGTTCAGGGCAAGGGCGCATACATGAAAGCCAACATAGAGCGCATAAAAAACGTGCAGGAAGTGACAGGGCTGGGGCTTATGATAGGCATCAAGACCAATAAGCCCGCTCGTGAAATTGCGCAGGGCTGCCTCGACAGAGGTCTGATAGTTTTAACCGCACACGACAGGGCGCGCTTGCTGCCCCCGCTGAACATCTCCAAAGCCGAGATGGAGCAGGCATTAAAAATTTTAAACGAGGTGATAGGAAAATGAGGCATTTGCTTAAATTGCAGGATTTGACGAGGGAGGATATTTTATCCATTTTAAATCTCGCCGACCAGCTTAAATTTGAAAGGATAAACGGCGTCCAGAAGGACTATCTCAAAGGCAAGAAGATGGGGCTTATCTTCCAGAAGGCTTCCACCCGCACGAGGGTGTCGTTTGAAGTCGGAATTTACGAACTCGGCGGCTACGGTCTGTTTTTGTCGAGCAACGATTTGCAGATAGGCCGCGGCGAGCCCGTTCAGGACACCGCGAGGGTGCTTTCGCGCTATCTCGACGGCATAATGATACGTACCTTTGAGCAGAAAGAGGTAGAAGACCTCGCAAAATACGGCTCCATTCCCGTAATCAACGGTCTCACCGACTACGCGCACCCCTGCCAGGTGCTCGCCGACCTCATGACTATACGCGAATACAA
>ERZ1643251.1930-NODE-1930-length-22153-cov-5.751742_pt1 | contig 22153 bp, 32 predicted proteins | sample MGYA00579261_ERZ1643251 | MGnify/ENA primary metagenome ERZ1643251 (study PRJEB29033, sample SAMEA4952267) | chicken gut metagenome | biome: Broiler Chicken; feature: Gastrointestinal Tract; material: Caecum | place: Ireland | collected 2018 | study: Broiler... | reverse complement strand
TATGCGTGAAATGTGCCTTCGGCACGTGAAATAAATGCTTCGCATTTATGAAATGTACGACTATGTCGTACGTTATTGCGTGAAATATTTTAAGTAATCCCCCTTTTGTCATTTCGACCTTGCGGAGAAATCTCAAAGCTGCCATTGTCGCGCTACGCGCAGATTTCTCGGCTTAGCTCGAAATGACAATGGCAGCGACGGACAAAAGGGAAAAAATTATTTACACCGTACGTTGCAGCGAGTACGATTTGAGCGAAAATGCTTAAAACGCTATTTTCAGTATTCTGCCCACTGTTCTAATATACTAATGTCGCAAGGCGAATTCATTTCGCCGCCAGCGGACAACATTTGTCGCGTAAGCGAGCTCACCTGAGGTGAAGGCGCACAATTATATAATTGAGGGCGCCTAAGATTGTGCGCCGAGGAGCGGAGCTCCTGAAATTAACGGCAAATCGAAGCCGCCCCAAGGCGAGATTTGCGTTAACTTAAATTAATCATGTTACGAGGGGAATTCATTTCCCCGAAGTAGCCTCAATTTGCTGCGGTCAGCAGCCTCAGCACAGTGAATTGCCGCGATTAAATAATCGTGGGCTAAAATGAATCGCGGCAAGAGCGCGTGGCGCTTAACCTAACGGCGCATTGGTGCATTTCCTCTAATGCACAATGCGCGTTAATTTTCAAATAAATTAACGGCGCTGCGTGAAGTCACGCCTTCACGCAGCGCAACACAATTTGCGCATACTTGCGCCTCAGCGGGTGAATGTGGCGCAATTATATAAATGTAGGGCTATTTAAGATTGCGCCACAGAGGGCAGCGCCCTTAACTAACGGCGAGTTGGTGCATATCCTCCTATGCACAACGAGCGTTAATATATTCAGTAATATGTCGCCACAATTTCCTCGGGGGGAAGAGGGGCGGACTTTTCTATTTTTTCCGCCATCAGCACGGGGCCCTGCCCGCGATATACGGCATTGTATTCGTAGCCTATCTTTGCTGTCACGGTCAGCCAGTCCTTTGTTTTAACGTCCTTTATCAGCCCGTTGGTTTTAAGGGCAAACCCGTCGTAGGCAATGTCCGCCTCGCAACAGGTCATGATATATCTGCCTATGACGATAAATCCCTGCGGCACCTTTTTGGAAACCGCCGCCATGCCTTTGAATTTAACCGTCTTTCCCACATATGCGGGGGCGTTTTCCGAAAGGTCGCGGTAAAACAGGGCAAAATCCCTGTCCTCGATTTGGATTACGGGCGCATCCATGTCGTAGGGCATGGGGTCTGCAATGTCGTCAAATTCGGCTTTGCCCCCCACATATTCGTAAACTATGTCCGCCCTGCGCGTAATGGCGCGCACAATTTTATGGAAGTCCTCCTTTTTCATTTCGCCCTTGAAGCGGTTGAAAACTACCATCTGCGTCATGTAAATTTTGTCATAGACGAGCTGGCGCATGTTCTGGTTATAGTTCAAAAAAGTACCCGCGTCGAAAAAGGTCATCATCTGGTTTATGACCCAGCTTTCGGGCATGGCGTCAAAGAAGTCCTGCAACATCCACGTGCCGTTATATTCCACAACTACGCGCTCCGCCCTGTATTTGCGGGTCAGGTAGTTCAATGTGTATTCGTTGAGGTGTTCCTTGTCCTCAATTATTTCAATGGCTACGTTTTTGACGGCGAACTTTTTAACGTCGTACTCCTCGATTCCTTCCTCGCAGACGATAAGAAGAGTGCGCTCGCCGTTCTCCATGCGGGGGTCTTCAAGCGTCTCCTGAATAAATTTTGTCTTGCCGCTTTCAAGAAAGCCTAAAAATAAAAATACGGATACGTCCTGCATAATGGTTCCCTGTGGTTAAACGCAATCTGCGATTGCGTGAAATGCGCGCTATATATGTGCCTGTGAATTGCGCCGCTCGTTCGCCGCTGCCATTGTCATTTCGAGCAACGCCGAGAAATCTGCGCAATAAGCGCGACAATGGTTGCTTTGAGATTTCTCCACTCGCTGTCGCTCGGTCGAAATGACAAAAGAAAAAAGTTTACTCAATACTTTGCAGAGAAAATTTTAAAAATAATGCCATAACGCAACCTGATAGGTTGCATTTCACGCCGCCTTTGACAACACAAATTGAAATGAAATGCCTTGGCGGCATTTCACGGCGGCATATGTGCCGCCATTTCACACGCGGCAAAGCCGCGTATTTCACGCTCTTCGCTAATTATTCGGTGAAGAGCGCGTTCAGCTCTTCCTCGTCCAGCTTGCTGCCGATTACGCACAGTCTGCCCGTGTAAAGGGGCAAACCCGTCCTGACGTCCGTCTCGCCGGGAACGTAGTCAAAGTGCAGCCATTCGCCGTTTTGCCCCTCAACTATGCCCTTTGCACGCAGCACGGTGCCGTAGCAAACGGCGTCCGAAAGGTGCGAAAGCTTTTCTTTGAGCTCGTCCGCGCTGAACTTTTTGCTCGTCTCGATGCCCCAGCTCGTGAATACCTCGTCGGCATGATGATGGTGGTGATGCTCGTGTTCGTCGTCATCGTCGTGATGGTGGCAGTGTTCGCCGTGCTCATGCTCGTCGTCATCGTCGTGATGGTGGCAGTGTTCGCCGTGCTCGTGTTCATCATCGTCGTGATGATGGCAGCAGTGACCGTCATGTTCGTGTTCGTCATCGTCGTCGTGATGGTGATGGCAATGCTCGCCCTTAACTTCCGCGGCGAGTTTTGCAAGCTCGTCGGCGAGGGTAGAAGTGTGCTCCATCGCGCGTAAAATTTCCTTGCCGTCTATGTCTTTGAGGGCGGTGGTGACTATGGTAGCCTTGTCGTTGTGCGCGCGCACGAGCTGTACGGCCGCCGCCAGTTTGTCCTCCGAAGCGACGTCGGCATGGCTGAAAACTATGCACGCGGCGCTTTCAATCTGGTCGTTGAAAAATTCGCCGAAGTTCTTCATGTACATCTTGCACTTGTTGGCGTCGACTACCGTCGTCATGGAATTTATCTTCGCGTCGGCGAGGTTTGCGCGCTCGACGGCTTTCGCCACGTCCGAAAGTTTGCCCACGCCCGAGGGTTCAATGAGTATCCTGTCGGGGTGATACTGCTCGTCCACCTGCTTCAACGCCTTGGCAAAATCGCCGACGAGCGAGCAGCATATACAGCCCGAGTTGAGCTCGTTTACGGTTATTCCCGCTTCCTGCATAAAGCCGCCGTCCACGCCTATTTCTCCGAATTCGTTTTCAATGAGCACGAGTTTTTCGCCCGCGTAAGCTTCCTTTATAAGCTTTTTGATGAGCGTAGTTTTGCCCGCGCCGAGGAAACCCGAAAAAATATCAATTTTAACCATTTATTAAATACTTCCTTGTATTATTGTCTATCATATTATATAACCACAATTAATAAATTGCAAACAAAAAAGCCGCCGCATATTTGGCGCGAATGTCTGCCGTGAACGCTACGATAGTTGGATTTTTGTGTGCGCCGCCGCCCGAATGGGCGGCGGCGCACACAAAAATGACAGCAACGTTCCGTTGCATCACATTCCGCGAACAGACATCGTCTTATCTGACCTGTCCCTTTTGCGGACAACATTTCTAATTACTTATGTCATTTCGACCAAGCGACAGCGAGTGGAGAAATCTATCTGCAACATTCGGTCGGCTTATGTCAGTACGGCTTTCTGCAATAATAAGCTTTACTGATAGATTTCTCCATGCGTTCGCTTGCGCTCACTTAGTCGAAATGACAGTGGGGACAATGTTCGGTATGGTCGAAATAACAGGTGTAGTCGAAATGACAAACATGATTGCATTTTGCGCCGAAGGCGCACTCATACTCACCTCAACGCGCAGCGGGGCTGCGCATTTCACACCGCCTTGCAATAAGGCTTTTTTATGGTATTGGGTCGGGGCGGTATTTCACATGCCGAAGGCATATTTCACACGCGCAGCGTATTTCACCCTACTGACAGATTTCTCCATGCGCCCGACTTCGTCGGGCTTAGTCGAAATGACAGGGGGAGGGTGGGAGGCGGCAAAGGCACGGCAAAGGTATGGCAAAGGGCGGCGCGGGCGCGCATTTAAATTTTTTTGTTGCGCTGCCGCAAAAAGGGTGATATAATAAAGTCAAATCAACTGTTTTCAAGGGAGAATATATGCAGGACAAGCCCGAATTTATAAAAATACGCGGCGCGCGCGTGCACAACCTCAAAAACATAAACGTCGACATACCCCTCGGCAAAATAGTCGGCATAGCCGGCGTGTCGGGTTCGGGCAAGTCGTCCCTCGCCCTCGGCGTGCTCTACGCCGAAGGTTCGCGCCGATACCTCGAAGCGCTCTCAACCTACACCCGCCGCCGCATGACCCAGGCGGCAAAGGCGCAGGTGGACGAGGTGTTATACGTCCCCGCCGCGCTCGCCCTGCACCAGCGCCCCGCCGTCCCCGGCATACGCAGCACATTCGGCACGGGCACCGAGCTTTTGAACAGCCTGCGCCTCATGTATTCGCGCCTTGCAAGTCATCGCTGCCCCAACGGGCACTATCTTGCGCCCTCGCTGAATGTCGCCGCCGAGCGCGAGCTCGTCTGCCCCGTGTGCGGCGCAAAATTTTTCGGCTCCTCCGCCGAAGAGCTCGCTTTCAACAGCCAGGGCGCCTGCCGCACGTGCGGCGGAACGGGCATAGTGCGCGCAGTAGACAAATCCACCCTCGTCCCCGACGAGAGCCTTACGATAGAGCAGGGCGCCGTCGCGCCGTGGAATTCGCTCATGTGGTCGCTGATGGTGGACGTGTGCAGGGCTATGGGCGTGCGCACTGACGTGCCCTTCTGCGAGCTTACGGATAAGGAGCGCGACATAGTGTTCAACGGCCCCGCCGAAAAGCGGCACATTCTGTATTATTCCAAGAACACAAACCAGGCGACCGAGCTCGACTTCACATATTACAATGCCACATATACCGTAGAGAACGCCCTCTCCAAGGTTAAGGACGAAAGCGGCATGAAGCGCGTTGAAAAGTTTTTAAAGCAGGACATATGCCCCGACTGCGGCGGTTCCCGCCTGTCCGCCGCCGCCCGCGCGCCCCTTCTGCGCGGCATATCGCTCGACAAAGCCTGCGCCATGACCCTTTCGGACTCGGTGGAGTGGGTAAAGGGCGTGCCTGCAAGCCTCCCCGAAGAGATGCGTCCCATGGCGGAGAGCATCTGCCGTTCCTATCTCGACGTTGCTAAAAGGCTCATGGAACTCGGTCTGGGCTACCTCACGCTCGACCGCGCGTCGTCCACCCTCTCGACGGGCGAGCGTCAGCGCATGCAGCTCGCGCGTGCCGTCCGCAACCGCACCACGGGCGTGCTATACGTGCTCGACGAGCCCTCGATAGGTCTGCATCCCTCCAACATAGTCGGGCTCGTAGGCGTCATGCGCGACCTTGTTTCCGACGGCAACTCGGTAATTCTCGTCGACCACGATGTCAACATTTTAAAAATTGCCGACTATATCGTCGAAATGGGCCCCGCCGCGGGCGAAAAGGGCGGGCAGGTCATCGCCGAGGGCACGGTTGAGGGGCTGATAGCGAATGATAAGTCGATAATAGGCGGCTATCTCGGCGGCGCGGGCGCGCCGCTCCGCGCCCGCGCCGCCTCTAAGGATATGTTTTCGTTCGGGCATATCCGCTTGTCTGCGGGCGCGATACACACAGTAAAACCCCTCGTCGCCGACATCCCCAAGGGTAGGCTTACGGTCGTCACGGGCGTTTCGGGTTCGGGCAAGACCACGCTCGTGCTCGAAAGCCTCGTGCCCGCATTGCAGGCAAAAATTTCGGGTAAAAAGCTGCCCGCCCATGTCCTTTCAATCGAGGCGGACGGCATAACGCAGGTAAAGCTCATCGACGCCACTCCCATAGGCGTCAATATCCGCTCGACGGTCGCCACATATTCGGATGTCCACGACGAACTGCGCAAAATTTTCGCGCGCACCGCCGAGGCAAAACAGCTCGGCTACAAGGCGGGCGACTTTTCGTACAACACGGGCAGGCTGCGCTGCCCCGTCTGCGACGGAACGGGCTCAGTCAGCCTCGACGTGCAGTTTTTGCCCGACGTAGACATACCATGCCCCGAATGCCGCGGCTCGCGCTATTCAAAGGACGCCTCCCTCGCGCACTATAAACCTAAGTCGGGCGAACAGTTCTCCCTGCCCGAACTCATGGCTATGGACGTATCGTCCGCCGCGCAGGCGTGCGCCGAAATGAAGACGGTCAGCCAGCGGCTGCGCGTGCTGTGCGACCTCGGTCTGGGTTACCTCACCCTCGGCGAGCAGACGCCCGGTCTTTCGGGCGGCGAGGCTCAGCGCCTCAAACTCGCCGAAGAGATGGGTAAGCCCCAGTCGGACGCGCTCTTCGTGTTCGACGAGCCGACGATAGGTCTTCATCCCTCGGACGTCAGTACGCTGATATCCGTCTTTCAGACGCTTATCGACGGCGGCGCGACCGTCGTCGTAATAGAGCACGACCTCGACGTCATCCGCAGCGCCGACTACATAATCGACATGGGTCCCGGCGGCGGGGAGGAGGGCGGCACCATCGTAGCCTGCGGCGCCCCGCAGGACATATCCGCCTGCCCGCGCAGCCTTACGGGTACGTTTATAAAGCAGGACGCGCAATGAAGTTAAAGAGCGGAAAATACAATCGGGCGGGACATATGTGCCGCCTAACGCAAAAAAACAGCGCGGCGGACTGCAAACGCAGTCCGCCGCGCCATTGGTTAAAAAAATTTATACGGGGAAATTATTCGGTGAATGAGCGCAATTACTCGATATCGATATATTTGCTTTCAATCTGTTTGGGCTGCGACTTGGGCAGGCAAACCGAAAGCATACCGTTTTCGTACTTCGCCTTTATGTCCGCCTGGGTTACGTCCTCGCCGACATAATAGCTCCTCGAACAGCTTTCGCTTATTTCCTTTCTTACGTAATGTTTCTTGTCGTCCTCTTCTTTCTTTTCCTTGCTTGCGCTTACGGTAAGATAACCGTTTTCAAGGGCGACCTTAATCTGGTCTTTGTTATAGCCGGGCATTTCAATGTCCAGTTCATAGTTCTTATCTGTTTCCTTGATGTTGGTCTTCAAATCGCTCTGCTCGTCAAAGAATACGGGGCGGAAGAAATCGTCGAACGCGTCGAATAAGTCGTAGTTGTTATTTCTTTTAGCTAAATAGTTTTTCATAAATTTGATCTCCTTTTAATTTAAAAGATTTAAACTTGTGGGGAGTCTTTTTATGGCTTCCTATTTCGTTCACTATAATTATAACGCCCTTTCAACCGTTTAAAACAAGCTGTTCAAAAAATTTTTACGGATAATTTTTACTTTTCGCGACCCGCGACGTAATCCATCGTTCGCTCCAACCCGTCGGCGATGCGCGCTATGCTCTCGGCAGTGGGTGAGCGCTTGCCGTTCAGCCAGCGGTAAAACACCGCCTCGCTCACGCCCGTCCGCTTTATGAATTGCGCGTTGGTCAGGTTGTTCTCCTTAATTATTTCGCGCAGCCTCTGCGGGAAGGGCGGGCATTGTGCAAATTCAAAGGCGTCGTTCCTGTCGTCGCGCGCAAACGCAAAGTCGAGTGTGCATTTAAAGTAATCGCAAAGCTTAACCGCAACTTCGCACGATGGCAGCCATGCTCCGCTCAGATATTTATAGATGTTCGATTGGTCAATGCCCGTGGCGGCGCTCAGTTGCAATGCGTTTACGCCAGCGTAAAACATAAGCTCTTCCAGCCTCTCGGCAAATTTTGTCACGTCTATCATAATAATTCCTCACGCCAATTATCCAATTTTGTGCACAATTATGCTTGTCTTTGTAGGTTTGGCGTGTTATAATATGTCTGCCGACGGGCGAATTTTTTGTAAGAATAGGAGGAAATATAAGAATGAACGACGAATTTGCAACGCAGGCGGGCGACATTGCGGCAGAAATAGCCATCGCCCTAAATGAACGCTATCCCGACCGCGTGCATGCGGAAAACAGTGAGGTTGTGCTCAAATTCGATAACGGCAAAATATTTAAGATTATTGTGAAATCTGACGATTAAAAATATTGCGGCGCGGACAATTTTGTCTGCGCCGCAATATTTTTGTTTGGTTGACCGCGTTGCCACGAAATTGCTTTGATTGTTTAATTTATCGTATTTGTTATACAATCACAATATTTTGTGTTAAAATAAAACAAAATAATAGCTATATAACATTTTAAAATTAACATAATAAAATTTAATATATATTTTTGTGCTGCGGGAGCGTATTTTTTTTCGGACAAATGGGTATTAAAGGGGCGCAAAAAGTCAATATATTGTGTGGCGGCGGCGCCGTCGGCACTAAAAATCACAAGTGTTGCAAAAACTGCTCAAAACGGGGCTTTTTTGGGGTAAATCGGGGCAAAAATGCCCGAAAAACCCCAAAAAAACGGCGTTCAAACAGTTGACAAGGCGCGCCGATTATAATATAATAGTCAAGCGTGTTGAAAGACGTGCGTATTGGGATGAGGCGTAAAGTTACTTCAAATTCCCCTTGAAGCTGCGGGGAAAAGATAATTTACGCTGACAAATGTAGGGGCTTTGACCCCTGCGACTAACCGTGGCTTTACTTTTCTGCGCCATAAAAATGGCGTTTTTTGATGTTAAAACCGCGATACACACGGATAAGTTGACACGACTTTAAGCACTTTTGTTAGTATAAAAAGGAGAATCAAATGGCAGGACAGAAAATCAGAATCAAACTTGTAGCTTACGATCATGAACTCGTAGATCTCGCCGCGTCGAGGATAGTCGAGACCATGAAGAAGAGCGGCGCAAAAATTTCGGGGCCCATTCCCCTTCCCACCGAGCGCGAAATAGTTACCATACTTCGCAGCCCCCACAAGTACAAGGACAGCCGCGAACAGTTTGAACAGAGAACTTATAAAAGAATCATCGACATCTACACCCCCAACGCAAAGCTTCTGGACACCGTCCATCTCCCCGCGGGCGTAGACATCAAAATCAAGCTCTAAGCAAACAACCAGGATACTCTACGGCTCCGTGCCGACGCAGTGCGTCGGGCGAAATGCAATCTTCGATTGCGTGAAATACAAGCAGAGCTTGTGTGAAATGCCGCCCCGATAAGTCTTTTCAATCGGCTTTTCAGAAGGCGGCGTGAAATGGAGGTTCCCTCCGTTGAGGTGAGAAGTAGTTTTAAAATTTTTCACCACAACGCACACTGTGTGTGCATTTCACGGCGAAGGCGCAGCCTTTCGTCATTTCACGGCGGCGGGTTACCGCCGGCATTTCACGCGATGCCAACGGCATAGCATTTCACCTATTATATATAATGCGCTGCGGCGCTACTCGGATACGCGGTATCAACGGTAAAAAATAAATCGGAGGATCTTTAACATTATGATTAAAGCAATCATCGGACGTAAAGCCGGCATGACGCAGGTCTTTACGGCAGACGGCAAGGTAATACCCGTAACCGTCATCGAGGCAGGTCCCTGCCCCGTCGTCCAGATCAAAACTGTGGAAAAAGACGGCTATGCCGCTTTAAAGCTCGGTTTTGACAAGACGAGCGAAAAGGCTTTGACCAAACCCCAGCTCGGTCAGTTCAAGAAGGCCGGCGTCGAACCCTGCAAGGTTTTAAAGGAATTCAGGCTCGACGACCTTTCTTCCTACGCCGTCGGCGGCGAAATCAAGGCTGACGTATTTGCCGCAGGCGACAGGGTAGACGTTCACGGCGTCACCAAGGGTCACGGTTACAGCGGCGTAATCAAAAGGTGGAACCAGCACCGCTTGAAGGAAACGCACGGCGTAGGTCCCGTGCACAGGGAGCCCGGCTCCATGGGCGCAAACAGCTCGCCTTCAAGAGTTTTCAAGAACAAGCGCCTCGCAGGTCAGTACGGTCACGAAAACGTAACCATCCAGAACTTAGAGGTGGTAAGAGTAGACGTTGAAAGAAACTGCATACTCATCAAGGGTTCCGTTCCCGGACCCGACGGCAGCGTCGTAACCATCAACGATACCGTTAAATAAGGAGGACGATAGGAATGCCCAGCATTAAAGTATATAAAATGGACGGCACCGAAGCGGGAAGCATGGAGCTCTCCGAAAAGGTTTTCGGCGCCGAATACAGAGAGGAACTCATTCACCAGGCGGTAGTAACCCGCCTCGCCAACGAAAGACAGGGCACAAAGTCCACCCTCACCCGCACCGAAGTCAGGGGCGGCGGACGCAAGCCGTGGAGGCAGAAGGGCACGGGCAACGCCCGTCAGGGCTCCATCCGCGCTCCCCAGTGGATAAAGGGCGGCGTGGTGTTCGCACCCAAGAGCAGGGATTTCTCCAAGGGTATGAACAAAAAGGCTAAGGTCGCCGCACTCATATCGGCTCTCTCCAAAAAGGTCGCCGACGGCGAGCTCGTGGTCATCGACCAGCTGTCCGTAAAGGAAGGCAAGACCAAGGAGATGGCGGCTTTCAAAAAGGCGCTCAACCTCGACAAAACGGCGGTAGTCGTCATGGACAACGCCGACGAAAAGGTAATCCTCGCCGCAAGAAACCTTGAAAAGCTTACGACCCTTCCCGTCGAGCAGATTTCGACGTACGAAGTCGTCGCAAACGCAAAGGTTGTTTTAACCCAGGCGGCAGTCAAGAAGATAGAGGAGGTTTACGGAGAATAATGTTAGCTCAGGACATCATTATAAAACCCCTTCTCACCGAAAAGGGATACGACGGAATACGCCCCGTTGAAGCGGGCGAGCGCATTACCGACAAAAAGACGTGCGGCAAAAAGTACTCGTTCGTCGTCGCAAAGTCGGCAAGCAAAACCCAGATAAAAGACGCGGTTGAAAAGCTGTTCGGCGTAGAGGTCGAAAGCGTAAACACCGCAAACTATAAAGGCAAGCTCAAAAGAATGGGCAGGTACGAGGGTTACACCCCCGCCTACAAGAAGGCGATCGTTCAGCTCAAAGCTGACTCCAAGACGATCGAGTTCTTCGATTCCTTATCATAAAGGAGGTTAAAAAATGGCAGTTAAAAGATATAAACCGACATCCCCTTCCCGCCGTTTCATGACGGTAAGCGCCTACACGGAGCTTACGGGGGATAAGCCCGAAAGAAGCCTTCTTCACGATAAGAGAAAGACGGGCGGCAGAAACAACACAGGCAGAATAACCGTTCGTCACATCGGCGGCGGCAACAGAATCAAGTACAGAATAATCGACTTCAAGCGCAACAAGGACGGCGTTCCCGCAACTGTCAAATCTATACAGTACGACCCCAACAGGTCGGCGCACATCGCCCTCCTCGCCTATGTCGACGGCGAAAAGAGGTACATCCTCGCCCCCGTAGGTCTCAACGTAGGCGACAAGGTGCTCTCCGGTCCCACGGCTGACATCAAGGCGGGCAACGCTCTCGCGCTTGCAGACATCCCCGTAGGTACCGTCGTCCACGCAATCGAATTGCAGCCCGGCAGGGGCGCGCAGATTGCAAGGGCTGCGGGCATCTCCGCCCAGATTATGGCAAAAGAGGGCGCATATGCCACCCTTAAAATGCCATCGGGCGAAATGAGGCTTGTCTCCGTAAAGTGCAAGGCCACGGTAGGTCAGGTAGGCAACCTCGAACACGAAATCATCCACCTCGGCAAGGCGGGCAAGACGCGCTATCTCGGCGTAAGACCCACCGTCCGCGGTTCGGTCATGAACCCCAACGACCACCCTCACGGCGGCGGCGAAGGCAAGTCGCCCGTAGGACACGCAGGTCCCATGACCCCTTGGGGCAAGCCTGCTCTCGGCTATAAGACGAGAAAGAAGAAGAACACCTCTTCCAAGTACATCTTGAAGAGAATCAACTAAGGAGCGGAGGATAGAAAATGTCAAGAAGCGTTAAGAAAGGGCCTTACTACGAAGAAAGGCTTATGTCGAGAATAGAAGCAATGAACGCGTCGGGCGAGAAAAAGGTCGTAAAGACCTGGTCGCGCGCAACGACTATCTTCCCCCAGTTCGTAGGACACACGATAGCCGTTTACGACGGCAGAAAGCACGTTCCCGTATACATCACCGAAGACATGGTAGGCTGCAAGCTCGGCGAGTTTGCTCCCACCAGAACCTTCAAAGGTCATGCGGCGAAGACCGTCAAGAAGTAAGGAGAATAAGTTATGGCAAGCAATATGAAGAAAAAGACAGAAAAGATTGCCGCAACCAAGGATAAGCGTCCTTACGCGACGGCAAAATATATCAGAATTTCACCCTACAAGGTAAGAACCGTGCTTGCCCTCATTAGGGGCAAGAGCGTCGAGGAAGCCTCGGCAATACTCGCCTATTGCAACAAGGGCGGCAGCGACGAGGTAAGAAAGGTGCTCCTTTCGGCAGCCGCAAACGCCGAACACAACTTCGGCATGGACAGAAGCGATTTGTACGTCGCCGAAACCTTTGCAAACGGCGGGCCCCACCTCAAAAGAATGCAGCCCGTCTCCAAGGGTCGCGGTCATGCGATTTTGAAGAGAACGAGCCACATCACGGTAATACTCGATGCTAAGGAAATTTAAAGGAGAAGTTGATTAAATGGGACAGAAAGTTAATCCTCACGGTTTAAGAGTAGGCGTTATCGCCCCCTGGAGCACCCAGTGGTATGCCGACAAAAAGGACTTCGGCAAACAGCTCAAAGAAGATAACGTCATCCGCAATTTCATAAAGAGCAAGTATTACGACGCTGCTATTTCCAAAATCAACATCGTAAGGGCGGCAAACAAAATCGAAGTCACCATCTTCACCGGCCGTCCCGGCGTGCTCATCGGCAAAGCCGGCTCGGAAATAGAAGTTATTAAGAAGGGTCTTGCAAAGCTTACGAACGGCAAGATAATCATAATCAACGTCAAAAAGATCGACAAAATCGACCAGGACGCGCAGCTCGTCGCCGAAGCGGTCGCCGCTCAGCTCGAAAAGCGCGTATCGTACAGAAGGGCGATAAAGCAGCAGCTTTCCAAGGTGTCCAAGTCGGGCGTAAAGGGCGTTAAAATAACGGTAAGCGGCCGTCTCGACGGCAGGGAAATCGCCGGCAGCGAAAGCTACCACGACGGTTCCATTCCCCTGCAAACCATCAGGGCGGACATTGACTACGGCTTCGCGGAAGCGCACACCACCTTCGGCGTACTCGGCGTTAAGTGCTGGATATACAAGGGCGAAGTGCTTACCGGCTCCAAAAAGCTGATAATTTCGGACGGAGGCGAAGAGTAAAATGTTAATTCCCAAGAGAGTAAAAAGAAGAATGCAGCACCGCGGCAGAATACGCGGCAGGGCTCACAAGGGCAATAAAATTGCTTACGGCGAGTACGGTCTCGTAGCCGAAGAGGGCGGCAGAATTACTTCCAACCAGATAGAAGCAGCCCGTATCGCTATGACAAGGTTCATCAAGCGCGGCGGTCAGGTCTGGATAGATATATTCCCCCACAAGCCCATCACCAAGCACCCCGCCGAATCCCGTATGGGTTCGGGCAAAGGCTCGGTAGAGTACTGGGTAGCCATCGTCAAGCCCGACAGAGTAATGTTTGAAATGGCGGGCGTCAGCGAAGAAGTCGCACGCGAAGCAATGCGCCTCGCTGCGCACAAGCTGCCCGTAAAGTGCAAATTTATAAAGAAAGAAGAAGGCGGTGAGTCTAATGAAGGCTAAGGAACTTGTTAATTTAAGCGACGCAGAGCTCGCAGCAAGACTCGACGAGTTGAAGACCGAGCTTTTCAATTTACGTTTCCGCCACGCCGGCGGTCAGCTTGACAACCCCATGCGCATAAACCTCGTCAAAAAGGACATCGCCAGGGTCAACACCATAATCCGCGCAAGGCAGTTAAATGGTTAAGGAGAAAGGTATGGAAAGAACGACACTCAGAAAGGAAAGAGTCGGGCTTGTAGTATCCGACAAAATGGACAAAACCGTCGTCGTCGCGATCACCGAAAAGAGCAAGCACCCTCTGTATAAAAAGACCATCACCAGAACTACCAAGTTCAAGGCTCACGACGAAAACAACGAATGCGGCGTAGGCGACAAGGTGAGAATAGTAGAAACCCGCAAACTCTCCAAGGACAAGAATTGGAGGGTGGCTGAAATAATCGAAAAGGCAAAATAATTTTTGCTCTTTCATTCGGCAAGGATGCGCCCGCATTATGCCGTATGTGCGGAATATACTCCCATCAATGGTCCGCGCGTACAGGGTAATCTGCCGCGGCGCGGCAGGGTGCATCCCGCTGCCCAAGCTGGGGCGTGAAATGCAACATTTGCAGGTTGCGTGAAATGACGGCATATATGCCGCCGTGAAATGCGCCAAAAGTCAGGTCTAAATGCCTGCATTACCAATGGCGCGTGAAATGCGCGTTTAGCAACGCGCGTTGAGGTAGACGATTATAATTTTAAAATGATTTCCGCCACAACGTACTGCGCAGCAGTACATTTCACAAATACGCAGTATTTATTTCACACGCGCAAGCGTATTTCACGCGAGCGCAGCGAGCATTTCACTCTTATCCCATAAGAACAAAGAGTTGTAAGTAACATAAAAGGAGATTTATATGATACAACCTCAGACGAGGCTCAAAGCCGCAGACAACAGCGGCGCTAAGGAGCTTATGTGCATAAAGGTGCTGGGCGGCTCGTTCAGAAAGACGGGCAACATCGGCGACATCATAGTCTGCTCCGTAAAAACCGCAACCCCCGGCGGCGCGGTTAAAAAGGGCGACGTGGTAAAGGCCGTAATCGTGCGCACCACAAAGGGTATCCGCCGCAACGACGGCACATATATCCGTTTTGACGACAACGCAGCCGTAATTCTGGGCAACGGACAGGAGCCCCGCGGCACGCGTATTTTTGGCCCGATTGCAAGGGAACTTCGCGAAAAGAACTACATGAAGATCATCTCCCTCGCACCCGAGGTTCTTTAATTAAAGGAGAAGAGCTATGAACGTAAAATTGAATGATAATGTTTTGGTTATCACCGGTAAGGACGCGGGCAAGCAGGGCAAGGTAATCGCCACTTCTCCCAAGAGCGGCAAGGTTGTCGTTGAAGGCGTCAACATTCAGAAAAAGGCAAAGAAGGCAAGGAGAGCAAACGAGCAGTCGCAGATACTCGAACAGCCCGGCGCTATCGACGTATCCAACGTAATGGTCGTTTGCGATGCCTGCTCCAAGCCCGTAAGAGTAAAATACAGCGTTGAGGACGGCAAAAAGGTAAGAGTCTGCCCCAAGTGCGGCGCCGTGCTCGACAAGGCATACGCAGGCAAAAAAGGCGCCAAGGCGGAAGCAAAGGAAGCTCCCAAAAAGCGTACCCGCAAGCGCGCTGCAAAGAAGGCGGAAGACGCCGAAGGCTCGGCCGAATAAGAGGAGGATTGCATAGAATATGGCAGAAAAAACATACGTCAGCAGGGTGGCTCAGCAGTACGCTGAGGAAGTAGTGCCCGCCCTCACCAAAAAATTCGGCTATAAGAACCCCATGGAAGTACCCAAGCTCGTAAAGATAGTAATAAGCTCGGGTCTCGGCGACATCAAGGACAACGCCAAATCCATTCAGCTCGCGGTAAACGAAATCAAGCAGATAACCGGCCAGCAGCCCATACTCACAAAGGCTAAAAAGTCGGTCGCAAACTTCAAAGTCCGCGAAGGCATGTCGGTCGGCATAAAAGTAACCCTCCGCAACAAAATGATGTACGACTTCTACGATAAGTTCGTATCCATCGCCCTTCCCCGCGTGCGCGACTTCCGCGGCGTCCCCGCAGACAGCTTCGACGGCAAGGGCAACTACAACATGGGCATCAAGGAACAGCTCATCTTCCCCGAAATCCAGTACGACCAGGTAGAGAAGATCCGCGGCATGGATATATGCTTCGTAACGACGGCAAAGACCGACGAGGAAGCGAGAGAGCTTTTAAGGGCGCTCGGAATGCCCTTCAAGAAGTAAGGAGAAAGGAAAAATATGGCAAAGAAGTCAATGATAAACAAGCAGCAAAGACCTGCTAAATACTCTACGAGAGCATATACCAGATGTTCCATCTGCGGCAGACCCCATGCCGTATTGCGCAAGTACGGAGTATGCCGTATCTGTTTCAGGAACCTTGCTTACAAGGGTGAAATTCCCGGCGTAAAGAAATCGAGCTGGTAAGAAAGGAGGACTTATAAAATGACAGATCCCATCGCAGATATGCTCACGCGCATCAGGAATGCGCTCATGGTAAATAAAGAAGTCGTCGAAGTGCCCTCCTCCAAGATGAAGAAGGCCATCGCCGACATAATGCTCTCCGAAGGCTATGTCTCCGACGTAAAACTCGTCGAGGACGGTCTTTCGGGCAAACTCGTAATCACGCTCAAATACGCCGGCAAGCGCCAGCCCGTCATCAACGGACTTCAAAGGGTTTCCAAGCCCGGTCTGCGCACCTATGCGGGCGTCGAAAACATGCCCAAGGTCATGGACGGTCTGGGCGTCGCAATTCTTTCGACCAACAAGGGCGTAATGACCGATAAGCAGGCAAAGGCTGCCAACGTCGGCGGCGAAGTGCTCTGCTACATCTGGTAAGAGGAGGTTTAAGATAATATGTCAAGAATAGGTAAATTGCCCGTACACCTCCCCGCAGGCGTAACCGTAACGTTTGAAAACGGCGTAATCACCGTCAAGGGCGCAAAGGGTACGCTCACCCAGGAAGTTGTCGGCGATATCGATATAAAGGTAGAGGGCAACGAAGCCCATGTAATCAAAAAGGTCGACACCAAGGAGCTTGAACCCAAGCACGGTCTTTACCGCGCGCTGCTCCACAACATGGTCGTCGGCGTAACCCAGGGCTACTCCAAAACCTTAAAGGTAAACGGTGTCGGCTGGAAGGTCGCAAAACAGGGCAACAAGGTTGTCCTCAACGTCGGCTTCTCCCATCCCGTCGAGTATGTTGAACCCGCAGGCGTCAGCCTCACCTGCCCCAGCGCAAACGAAATCGTAGTCGCCGGCATCGACAAGACTCTCGTCGGTCAGACGGCTGCAAACATCAGGGGCATACGCGTTCCCGAACCTTACCACGGCTACGGCATCGCTTACAGCGACGAAGTAATCGAGCGCAAGGAAGGCAAAACGGGCGGCAAGGGCAAGAAATAATTTCGGGCAGGCGGCGTAAAGCCGCGGCTTAAACGCGGGGCTCCTCCCGCGGCAGCCAAGCCCGAAGGAAAGCCCAAAGGCAGTGAAATGCAGCCGAAGGTTGCGTGAAAGGGCGGCACATATGCCGCCGCGAAATGCCGACAATATCCTTGTCCGTCGCGACCATTGTCATTTCGAGCGTAAGCCGAGAAATCTGCGCGATGCGCGACAATGGCAGCTCCGGGATTTCTCCACAAGGTCGAAATGACAAGGTCGAAATGACAAGGAGTATTGTCGCCGTGAAATGCGCGTTTGACAACGCGCGTTGTGGCAGACGATTAATATTTTATAATAATTTTCGCCATAACGTGCAACGCAGTTGCACATTTCACAAATGCGCAAGCATTTATTTCACCCGCGCAAGCGGATTTCACGCATACGCAGTTTGCATTTCACCCGAAAGGCATTTGCTCTTAACTTATATAATTTTTTATATATTTCAAGGAGACATCATGATTAAGAAAATCAATAAAAACGAGGAAAGAAAGCGTCGTCACGCCAGAGTCCGCAAAAAGATTTCGGGCACGGCGCAGACACCCAGATTCAACGTCTATCGTTCGCTCAATCACATATATGTGCAGGTTATCGACGACGTAAAGGGCGTAACCTTGTGCTCTGCTTCCACGATGGAAAAGGACATTAAGGCGGAAATCAAGGATATGACCAAAACCGATGCGGCTAAGGTCGTAGGCAAAAAGGCGGCGGAGCGCGCAATCGCAGCCGGCGTAAAGGAAGTCGTGTTCGACAGGGGCGGCTACCTCTACACGGGTCGCGTGCAGGCAGTCGCGGACGGCGCAAGGGAAGCCGGACTTAATTTCTAAGGAGCAAGGGTTATGGAAGAAAAGAAAGAAAGGACTCAGAGAAGAGATTCAAGACCCAGAAGGAGAGATGAGGACGACGGCTTCATCAAAAAGCTCATTCAGGTAAACAGGGTAAGCAAAACCGTAAAGGGCGGCAGAAACATGCGTTTCGCGGCTCTCGTCGTCGTCGGCGACGGCAAGGGTTCGGTAGGCTACGGCATGGGAAAGAGTAAGGAAGTTCCCGAAGCTATCGAAAAAGCCACCGCAATGGCAAAGCGCAGCCTTGTAAAGTGCAACCTTAAAGATACGTCCATCCCCCACACGGTAAAGGGCGTTTACGGCAGGGGCGCAGTTTTAATGATGCCCGCCGCACAAGGTACCGGCGTTATCGCGGGCGGTCCCGTCCGCGCCGTGATGGAAGCTGCGGGCATAAAGGATATCCGCACCAAGTCGCACGGCACAAACAACCCCATCAACTGCGTAAAGGCGGCTGTTGCCGGTCTTGCCGCACTCAAATCTCCCGAGGATGTAGCCGCAGCCCGCGGCAAATCCGTAGAGGAAATCTTAGGCTAAGCGGAGGACAACTATGGTAAAGATTACGTTAGTAAAGAGCGTAAGCAACGAGAACAAGGGCATCAAAGCCACCGTTGCCGCGCTCGGACTGAGAAAAATTCGCCAGACCAAGGTTTTGGAAGAAACACCCGCCAATATGGGTCAGATAGCTAAGGTAAGCTACCTTCTTAAAGTCGAAAAGGTCGAGGCATAAAGGAGAAGACAGAACATGAGAATCGATACATTACAGCCCGCAGAGGGCGCAACAACTTCTCCCAAGAGATTAGGCAGAGGCATCGGCTCGGGCAAGGGCAAAACGTCCGGCAAGGGTCACAAAGGTCAGTGGGCTCGCTCGGGCGGCGGCGTTCGTCCCGGTTTTGAAGGCGGTCAGATGCCCCTCCACAGAAGAATCCCCAAGAGAGGTTTTCACAACAAGTGGGCTACGTCTTATCTTATCGTCAATCTTTCGCAGCTCTCGTCCGTTCCCGCGGGTACGGTTGTAGACTACGATTATGTAGTTGAGAACTCTCTCGCCAAGAACGTAAAGAACAACGGCGGACTCAAAGTCCTCGGCGGCGGCGAAATTTCAGTCGCGCTCACCGTTAAAGCTTCGGCATTCTCGGCTTCTGCAAAGGAAGCAATCGAAAAAGCCGGCGGCACTGCTGAGATAGTAAAGTAATTAAGACTCAGGCGCCGCACGGCGCCGAAGGAGAGCAACCACATGTTTGAAACAATAAAAAATTGTTTTAAAAACAAGGAAATCCGCAAAAAGATCTGGATAACCCTCCTCATTTTGCTCATTTTCCGTCTGGGCTGCTACATTCCCGTACCGGGCATGAACGCATCCAGTTTCGCCAGCCAGATAGCAGACGTCTCTTTCTTAGAGCTCATGTCGTCTATCACCGGCGGCTCGCTTGCCAACGCAACTCTGTTTGCGCTCGGTATCAGCCCCTATATCAACGCCTCCATTATAATTCAGTTATTAAGCGTAGGCATTCCCTATCTTGAACGTCTCTCCAAACAGGGCGAAGACGGCAGGAAGAAGATTGCGCAGATAACGAGATACGTAACCATTCTCCTCGCGATCGCGCAGTCGATAGGTATTATAGTCAACTTCGGCATCCAGGGCGAATCCATCGAACTTCACCTCTTCGGCGGCAACGTCATAGGCGAAACGGGCGCCCAGTGGGTTGCAGGCATCTTCCTCACGGTAGTATACACCGCCGGCGCGATGATAGTAATGTGGTTGGGCGAACGTATCACCGAATACGGCGTTTCCAACGGCATTTCGCTCATCATCTTCGTGGGCATCATCTCCACCGCGGGCAGCCAGCTCGTCGAAAAATTTGTCGACGTGTTCACCGGCAACCCCGGCACGCTGTGGGAAATCGCGGGCTTCATCCTTTTGACAATCGTAGAGTTCACGGCAATCGTCGCAGTCGACCTCTCCGAAAGGAAAATACCCGTTCAGTACGCAAAGCAGGTCAAGGGCAGAAGGATGTACGGCGGTCAGTCGTCCGTCATCCCCATGCGCATAGCCGGCGCGGGCGTCATGCCTTTGATATTCGCGTTCGCCATCATCTCGGTTCCCGCAATGCTCGCCAGCCTGTTCTGGCCCGGTTCGGCATTTGAAACGGGCGTAACCCAGTGGTTCTCCGGCTCGTCGCCCTACTGGTACGGCCAGCTCATCTACATGGTAACGCTCTGCCTGCTCATATTCGCATTCTCGTTCTTCTATGCGTCCATGCAGTTCAATGCCGAGGATGTATCCAAGACCATTCAGCAGAACGGCGGCTTCATTCAGGGTATTCGCCCCGGCAGACCTACTGCGGAATACTTGAAGAGAATAAACAACAGAATAACGCTGTTCGGCGCAATATATCTGTCGCTCGTCGCGTTTATCCCCTCCATACTCGGCATAATCGCAACGGCGCTCAGCTGGAACACCGACCTCATCTCGGTATTCTCCACAACGGGTATACTCATCGTCGTATCCGTCGCGCTCGAACTCGACAAGCAGTTGCAGTCGCAGCTCATGATGAAGAACTATAAGGGCTTCTTAAAGTAAGCGGCTCAATGTAGTTCAGAGTCACGAAAAATTGTTGTGCGCGCAAGCAAGCAATTTTTGTGAGGTATTTTATGAATATAGTATTACTCGGCGCGCCCGGCGCCGGCAAGGGTACGCAGGCGGCTTTCATACAAGAAAAGTACGGCCTCGCGCACATTTCCACGGGCGACATTTTCAGGGCAAACATCAAGGGCGGCACGCCCATAGGCAAGCTCGCCAAGAGCTATATCGACGCGGGCAAACTCGTCCCCGACGAAGTCACCTGCGAGCTCGTCAAAGACAGGCTGACAAACGGCGAAGTCGGCGCGGGCTTCATGCTCGACGGCTTCCCCCGCAATACCTTCCAGGCTGAGGAACTCGATAAGTTTGCTCACGTCGACCTCTGCATCAACATTGACGTGGATAAGTCCCTTCTCATGGACAGAATCTGCGGCAGAAGAATGTGCAGCTGCGGCGCAACCTATCATGTATCGACGCTCAACGGCGCAACGACATGTGCAAAGTGCGGCAAACCGCTCTACCAGCGCGAGGACGACAATCCCGCCACGGTGGGCGCCCGCCTCGACACGTACGCCGCGCAGACGGCTCCCCTCGTAGATTACTACGCGGCTCAGGGCAAGCTCTTCACGGTAGACGGCGGCTGCGGCACTCCCGAACAGGTATTCGCCGCCATCGCGCAGGAGCTCGATAAACACATAAAATGATCACCGTAAAAACTCCCGAAGAAATCGCGCTCATGCGCGAATCGTGCAGGGTAGTAAAAGAAACGCTCGACTTCGTCGGCAAGAACATACATGCAGGGCTTACCACCAAGGACGTCGACGACATGGTATACCGCTACATAATCTCGTGCGGCGCGTATCCTTCGTCCCTCGGTTACTGCGGCTATCCCGCAAGCTCGTGCGTGTCGGTCAACGAAGTCGTCGTTCACGGAATCCCGTCCGACAGAATAATTGAGGACGGCGACATAGTCAGCGTCGACATTACCGCCGAAAAAAACGGCTACAATGGCGACGCCGCCCGCACGTTTATGGTCGGCAACGTTTCCGAAGAAAAGAGGAAGCTCGTCGAAGTCACCCGCGAGTGCTTTTTCAAGGCAATCGAGGGGTTGAAGGCGGGCACGCCCCTCTACGACATCGGTTACGCCGTTCAGACTCATGCCGAAAGCCACGGCTACGGCGTCGTCCGCGCCCTTGTCGGGCACGGCATCGGCAAAGAGATGCACGAGGACCCCTCGGTTCCCAATTACGGCAAAAGGGGCACGGGCATGAGGCTCAAAGCCGGCATGACGATATGCATAGAACCCATGATCAATATGGGCACGCACAAAGTCGTCTTTCACAAGGACGGCTGGACGGTAACCACCATGGACGGCAAACCCTCGGCGCACTATGAAAATACTGTGCTCATCACCGAGGACGGCGTTGAAATATTGACGCTGTAACCGTCAGTCAAATGCAACCTTGCAGGTTGCGTGAAAGGGCGGCACATATGCCACCGTGAAATGCGCCTCGTGCCCGATATAAAGTAACGGCATAGCCAAAGGCGCGTGAAATGCAAGCAAGCTTGCGTTGAGGTAAGCGATTATTATTTTTAAAA
>ERZ1643251.1929-NODE-1929-length-22165-cov-7.665626_pt1 | contig 22165 bp, 22 predicted proteins | sample MGYA00579261_ERZ1643251 | MGnify/ENA primary metagenome ERZ1643251 (study PRJEB29033, sample SAMEA4952267) | chicken gut metagenome | biome: Broiler Chicken; feature: Gastrointestinal Tract; material: Caecum | place: Ireland | collected 2018 | study: Broiler... | reverse complement strand
TGTCCCTGCCGTCCCTTATCATGCTCCGCAAGGCTGTGAAACCCAAACTGCTGGCACTCTTTATTGGCATTTGTACGATTGGCATTATCATTGTTGGCTACCTGTTCAATGCGTTTCAATTCATTTTGATTTAATCTAAGGAGGTAATTCGCTATGGGACTGTTTAACAAGAAGAAAGAGGAAAAAAGTTGCTGCTGTGGGAGCGGCTGCACACCCGAAAAGATGGCCCAGGCAGAGGCCGCAAAAACAACTGCTGGGATCAAAGTGCTGGGGGCTGGCTGCGCGAAGTGTCATGCGTTGGAAGATGCCACCAAAGCGGCGCTTGCGGAACTGAATATGGACACGACCATAGACCATGTAACGGACTTCTCGCAGATCGCCGCCTATGGCGTGATGACCACCCCTGCCCTTGTGGTAGATGGCAAGGTCGTGTCCTATGGTAAGGTTTTGAAAAAAGATGAGGTAAAAGCCCTCATTCAAAAGGTCAGGGGATGACGTATGGGTCAAAAACCCAAGGTGGCGTTTATCTGCGTCCACAATTCCTGCCGGAGCCAAATCGCCGAGGCACTCGGAAAGTATCTGGCCTCCGATGTATTTGAAAGTTACTCCGCTGGCACGGAGACTGTGCCGCAGATCAACCAGGACGCAGTTCGGCTGATAAAACAACTCTATGGCATTGACATGGCGCAGACGCAATATAGCAAATTGCTGAACGAACTTCCGCCCGTAGACATTGTAATAACAATGGGGTGCAATGTGGCCTGCCCCTATCTACCCTGCAAGCACCGGGAGGATTGGGGGCTTGACGATCCGACAGGAAAATCAGACAAAGCATTTTTGGAGATAATCCAGTCTATCAAAGAAAAAATTGATAATCTAAGAAATCGAATAGAACACAACGCACTTCTTTAGATGGATAGCAAATCCAGTCGGGGCCGTCAATGGTCGAGATGAACGGCGCACAAGTGCGCCGCCATTGACCGCCCCGCCCGGCCTTGCTCTGCGGTTATCAAGGCGGGCAAGCACCAGAAGTGCTTGCCCGCCTCCTTTGATTTTAGGTCGAATTGCGTCCCATGGTGGGATTGATTTCCGCCGGGGCGGAAATCAATCCCCTATTGCCTGGGAGCGTTTACGCTCCCAGGCGGTGGTCGAAATGGGTCTCGATTTGAGACCCATTTCGACAGAAACTTACATCAAATTGAGGGAAGTTTTGATTGTGGCCGTTTATGGCCTGAAACCCTTGCAATTTCTCGGTTTTTGTGATACTATTTTGATACTAAGAAAGCGTACTGCCTCAAATAAGCAGGCAAAACATTAACATATTTGCGAATGTTTTGCCTGCAAAATCACCCTAAATACGCTCCCATATATCTGAATTTGCCGAATGGGAATAATTTTTATCAATAGCCGGTATTTCTGTGGCTGATGTCCCATGGGGCGCTGGCTTGATAACGACAATGCTATATAAAAAAGCGCTGGCTGAATTATCTCAGGCAGCGCTTTTTTAAGTAACTGAGGGCAGTGCTTTGTTCTGTATCGCAATTTCCGCTCCGGATCACCGTGGAGACGGACGAAAGGGCTTGCCTGTGAACAAACGCTGAAACAGCCTGTTTTGACCGACTATATTTCAGGAGGAACCATATGATCCGTTTGATTGCCAGTGATATTGACGGCACTCTTCTTCAGGGAGAGGCACGTGCCCTGCGCCCGGAACTGTTTCAGGAGATCCGCCGTCTGCGGGAAAAGGGAATATTGTTTTGCCCTGCCAGCGGGCGGCAGTACAGCAGTTTGCGGCGGCTGTTTGCGCCAGTGGCTGATGAGCTGCCCTATCTCTGCGAAAACGGGGCGGTGGTATATGGCGCGGGCAATCCGGGGCCGGTACTGGGAAAGACGGTGATGGCCCGGCAGGAGGCGCTGGCACTGTGCCGGGAGATTTTGTCCATGGAACGCTGCGAGGTGCTGATTTCCGGAGCCAATACCAGCTATTTGTGTCCCAAACAGCAGGATATTGTGGATCACATCCGCTATTTTGTGGGCAATAATGTTACGCTTGTCCCGTCGCCGGAGGCCATCGAAGAGGAGATCATCAAGGTATCCGCTTATTGCAGGGACGGCGCCCGGCAAGTGGAGCCACTCCTTGCCCCTGTATGGGGGAAAATTTTCCACTGTGCGGTAGCAGGTGAAAAGTGGCTGGACTTCACGCTGGCGGACAAGGGCGTTGGCCTGCGGTGCCTGTGTGAAGCCCTGGGAGTAGACCTCTCGGAGGTGGCGGCCTTTGGGGACAATGATAACGATCTGCCCATGCTGCATCTGGCGGGAATGCCTTACATTATGGACAATGCCGCCCCGGCTTTGCGCCAACAGTTTTCTCTCCACTGCCGCAGGGTGGAGGAGGTTTTGCGTACCCTGTAAAAAAGCGCTGATCCTTCCACTGTCCAGGCAGGCCAGCGAGGGCTTACAACAGCTGTTGGGAATTTTTCCGGATCGCTGTGCTGTTTCGCGGTTTCAGGCAGAGCATTCCTGCGGCCATGGTTCCCAATTCCACCACTGGGAATGCCACCCAGATGCCGGTCATTCCCCAAAGAGCAGCCAGCAGGCAGGCAACGACGGTAATCCCAATGCAGCCTCGGAGGAAAGACAGGGCGAATGCGGTTCCGGCTCTTTCTGTGGCGCTGAGGAGAGCGGTGGTGAGGTAATTGAAGCCTACAAACAAAAACCCGGTAAAATAGATTTTCAGGCCTTGCTCCGCCAAGGTTTGCAGCACGGGATTTTGTTCACTGTTAAACCAGGAAACCAGGGCGGGGGCAGCGGTATAGGCGGCGCATAGTACCCCAATCCCTATGGCGGAGGCAAGGAGCCTGCCTTTCCGGTACAGGTAGGCGATCTCCTCCTGATTTCCTTTTCCATAGGCCTGGCTGAATAGGGGCTGGATGCCCTGAGAAATTCCTGTAAAAACCGCCAGGACGACCAACGCCAGGTTGGCCACGATTCCATAAGCGGCAACACCGATGTTTCCGGTAGTTTTGATGATCAGAAGGTTGAATACCACAAGAACGATGCTGGAGGAAAACTCGTTGACAAAGGCGGAGAGGCCGGGCTCTGCGGTTTTGGCAATCCGGGAGGGGGTCATCCGGACCGGAACAATATGAAAATGATTGCGCTTGGTGAGCAGATGGAGAGAGGCGGTTGCAAGGCCGATGACAGGAGACAGCCCGGTAGCCAGGGCGGCGCCGAAGATCCCCATGTTTAACGGGTACATAAATGTATAGTCCAGAATAATATTCGCCAGGCTTCCTGCCACCATGATCCCCATGGACAGCTTGGGGTTGCCGTCGTTGCGGATGAAGGTCATGAACAGGTGGTTAAGGATAAAGAAGGGCGCAAAGCAGAGGACGGTTTTCAGATAGACGGTGCACAGAGGCAGGATCGAGGCGTCGGCTCCCAATGCCCCGGCAATTTTATGGGGAATGAACAGTCCGGCAGCAAGAAAGGCTATTCCCGTAACCACTGCGGTAAAGAAGGACAGGGTAAAGGCCTGATTTGCCTTTTCCTCCTGGCCCTGGGCACGGAGAATGGTATAGCGGGTAGCTCCGCCGGCTCCCAGCATCATCCCCAGGCCATTGATCAGGCCGAAGATGGAAATGGCGATATTCAGGGCGGCCAGCCCGTTGGCACCCAGCCTGTTTGATACGAAAAATGTATCCGCCAGAATGGTCCCTGAGGAACCAAGCATTCCGAGAATACTCAGGGAGATATATTTCCCAAAATCTTTTCTTACGCTTCCCATAGCGGCCTCCTTTGTGCAGGTGATGTATACGCAAACAAAAAAGGTGCTTAAACGCATCCCTTCTACGATCTACGGGATACGTTTAAGCACCTTAATGGCATTTATCCGATGACAAATATGCGCATGCTTTCTATAAAATTGACGGATGCATCATATCATGCCGCAGCGGCAAAGTCAACTGCTATGTTAAAAAAATGGAAGGATGGTCTTTCCTGTTTTTAAAGATTTTACCGGTAAAATGGTTTTATATTTGGAAATATCGGTAAAAAAGCAACGGAAGCGAAATTTAATAATTGTAACTTTTTTCCAGATTTACAATTGTAAAATGATTTGTGCAGGGATAAAAATGTTGAAATTAGCGGATAATTGGCATATAATTAAGAGCTGGCAGCAAAGAAGAAATAATATGCTGTAACCATCAATGTGAAATTGGAAGCCTGTTTCCCGGCGGCTGTGGCAGGGCGCTCTGTATAAGCCTGTATCACAGGCAGCGTACGCCGTCTATAAAAAATCTGCCATGGATGCCGGTAGAACGGTAAACTCCCAATAAATTTACAGAAAGTGACGACCTTAGCCATGATGGAACTTATGGCAAGTGAAGCGATGATCCCCATCGGTTTTCTGAACCTGTTAAGCGAAGGAACAGAGGATTACTATCTGTTCTATGACTGTAAGACGGGCATTGTTTCCTTTTCGGATAACATTAAGGAAGCTTTTGATATTTTTCCCGATGGAAAGGCGTGCTGCACACTGACGGAATGGAGAAGCCTGGTGGATCCCAGGGATTTGCCGCGGCTTGAAGAGGCCTTTGCGGATCTTTTTGCCGGCAAAAAGCTCTCTTATAACGTCAGCTATCGTGTGCGCCGCCGGGATGGGCGAAATATCTGGATCAACAGCCGCGGAAAATGCCATGTGGGGACGGACGGAAACCTGGATTATGTCCTGGGACGCGTATCTGACGGCGGTTTTTCCGACAAAGATGCCCCTCTGGGCAAGGCATTTGGTACCGGGGCCCTGAAGCGGGAGCTGAGCTGGCGGATAAAAAACAGTAAGAGCGGCTATCTGCTGCTGGTGGGTGTGGATAATCTAAAAACCATAAATTTGCAGTTTGGCCGTGAGTTCGGCGACATGGTGATCCGATCCCTGGCGGCAGAAATGGGGAGCGACATCTTTGGCGCTCCGCAGCCGTTTCGTATCAATGGCGACTGCTTTGCAGTGGTGATTCCCGATGTTTGCGGGAGTCAGGTGGAGGATATGTTTCACCAGCTGCAGCGGAAAATTGGAGAGCAGTATACAGTTTCCGGCGGCGGCGTATCAGTGACAAAGTATCAGGTTCCCGACGAGGGAACCCTGCTGCAGTATGCGGAAAGTGCTCTGGAGGCATCCAAGGCCAACGGGAAGAACCGCTTGAGCTTTTTTTCTCCCGCCGATTATGAGAAACGGCTGGGAGCGCTGGAGCTGCGGGAGGACCTGGAAGCCAGTGTAAAAGCAAATTTTGCTGGATTTTCCCTTTGCTACCAGGTGCAGGTGCGGTCGGAGTCCTATGAATTATACGGGGCGGAGGCGTTGCTGCGTTATCATTCACCTCGCCGCGGGGATGTGCCTTCTGCGGAGTTTATTCCGATTCTGGAAGACAGCGGGCTGATTTATCCTGTGGGCCTGTGGGTAGTGCGCCAGGCGCTGGAGCAATGTGCCCGGTGGAGGAAGGTATGGCCCCAATTCCATATCAGTGTCAATATGTCGTATCGACAGTTGGCGATTAATACCGTGCAGGCAGATGTGCTTGCGGCGGTAAAGGCCAGTGGGTTGCCGGGAAGCGCCTTGACCATTGAGGTTACCGAGAGTATGCAGCTGCTGGACTATCCCCAGATTAACAATATTTTCCGTGTCTGGAAAGGACAGGGAATTGAGATCTCCGTAGACGATTTTGGCACAGGGTATTCCAGCCTTGGCCGTCTTAAGGAGATGGAGGTCGACGAGATCAAGATTGACCGCTGCTTTATCCGGGACATCCAGAAGAGCGCCTACAATTACCGCCTGGTAAGCAATATGCTGGAGCTGGCAGACAGCTGTCAGATCCGGGTGTGCTGTGAGGGTGTGGAAACTGAGGGGGAACTGGCGGTTTTGGAGGATCTGCACCCCGCGTTATATCAGGGGTTCTTTTTTGGAACTCCTTGGCTGCCGGAGTCCTTTGCCTGTCATTGCGGGACATGGACGGATAAGATAGCGAAGATGCGGGGCAGCCACCTTCCCTCTGATAGGGCGGATATGTCTCTTGTGCGGCAGGCGGACGGGGAAACCGAGAATGAGATTGCCAAGACCATTTTGGAGGCGGAAAACGACATCTTCTACCTCAGCGATATGGATACCTATGAGCTCTACTATCTTAATCCTGCCGGCCAGAGAATGTTTGGCGTGCGGGATTATGAGGGACGCAAGTGCTATAAGGTGCTCCATGGGGTGGATGAACCCTGTTCCTTCTGTACCAATTCCCATCTGCGCCAGGACTCCTTTTATGTCTGGGAAAACCAGAATTCCTATTGCGGGCGGCACTTCCTTTTGAAAGATAAGGTAGTAAATTACCGGGGGAAAAAGGTTCGGCTGGAAGTGGCCCTGGATATTACCAAGCAGGAGTATGTCAGTCAGGCTACGCAGGAGCGTCTGGCTTTTGCTGACAAGATCGTCGGCTATATGGAGACTCTCTCTACCCATACGGATTACCGGGAGGCGGTGAACCAGGTCCTGGCTTCAGTGGGAGAGTTCTATCAGGCGGACCGGGCCTATCTTTTTGAACGCAGTCTCCAAATGGGGGAGTATTGGGACAATACGTTTGAGTGGTGTGCGCCCGGCGTAGCTCCGCAAAAGGACAGCCTGCAAAAAGTTTCTTCTGTGGAACTGCGGCGCTGGCTGAATGTCTTTGAGGAAAATAAATCCATTGTGATATTCAATCTTGCTCCTCTGCGTGAGTATTCACCATTGGAGTGGAAGGCGCTGAGTCGACAGGAGATCCAGCGGCTGATTGCAGTTCCTGTTCGGGAAAATAACCGTACGGTAGGCTTTATTGGTGTGGATAACCCCCGCTATGCCATCCATGATGATTCCCAGATGCGGGTGCTGGCCAGCTTCCTGGTGACCCGGATCCGGCAGGACCGCAACGAGCAGCGGTATCAGGCCCTGCTGCAGGAGAGCAACCAGGATATTCTGGAGGCCATGGGTGTAGGCTTCTGGACGATTTCCCTCAGCCAGAATGGGCGGCTTCAGGAAATGATCGCCAATGACACCATGTACCGGATGCTGGGGGTTGCCACTATTCCCAGTCCGGAAGGGTTCTACCGTTTCTGGCATGACCGGGTGCGCCGGGATGCTGTGGACCGCGTGGATCAGGCAATGGGGCAGATGTGCCGGACCCATCAGGTGGTGCAGGTGGAATTTGGGTGGATGCATCCTGCCGGCCGTGAGGTAAAGCTGCGTTTTTCCGGCCTCCAGATTATAGAAGAAGCGGCCGGAAGGCTGCATCTGAAAGGCTACTGCCGACTGCTGGATCCGCCGTCAGTGGAAGACATTTATTGAAACGTCAGCGGAGACATGCTATAATGGCCCGGACAAACGGGAAGGCGGAAGGAGGCCATATATGAGCGGGATACTGTATTTGGTGGCCACACCTATTGGAAACCTGGGAGATTTCAGTCCCCGGGGAGTGGCTACCCTGGAGGAAGCGGATTTTATTGCAGCGGAAGATACCCGGGTATCCGTCAAGCTCCTGAATCATTTTGGCATCAAAAAGCCTCTGGTAAGCTATCACCAGCACAATCAGAATACTGCGGGACCGGCCATCCTGGAGCGGCTGCTGGCGGGGGAAAACTGTGCCCTGGTTACTGACGCCGGGACGCCGGCTATCAGCGATCCGGGGGAGTCCCTGGTGGCGCTGTGCGCCGAAAACGGCGTGACGGTCCAGGCGATTCCCGGCTGCTGCGCCATGGTATCTGCTTTGGCAGTCAGCGCCTTGGCCACAGGCCGCTTTACCTTTGAAGGGTTTTTGACCACCAATAAAAAAGGCCGCCGGGAACATCTCCAGTCTCTGGTGGGGGAGCGGCGGACCATGGTGTTTTACGAGGCGCCCCACAAGCTGTGCGGTACTCTGGAGGATTTGTATGAGGCCTTTGGCGACCGGAAGCTGGCCCTCTGCCGAGAGCTGACCAAGCTCCATGAGGAGACCCGCCGTACCACCTTGGGGCAGGCGGTGGCTTACTACCGTGAAAACCCGCCCAAGGGGGAGTTTGTTCTGGTAGTGGCGGGAGCGGAACCGGTGGAGGAAGCTGCCGTTACCCTGGAAGAAGGGGTGGGCATGGTGCTGGAACGCCGGGAAGCGGGAGAACGGATGAAGGACGCAGTCCGTCAGGTAGCCCTGGATACGGGCCTGAACCGCAATGACCTCTACAATGCGGCTTTGAAGGCTGGAAAATAGTCAAAGAACAAAGAAAAGGCCCCGGAAGTCTCAATGACTTTCGGGGCCTTTTGGCAATAATCACATTTGTTATACGCAGTACAGTGCCACGCACAGATAGTGCAGGACGCTGCCCGCCAGGACAAACAGATGCCAGACGAAGTGGCTGTATTTGCGCTGAGATTTGTAGAACCAGATTCCGGCGGTGTACGCTACGCCGCCGGCTACCAACAAAGCTACGCCCGCTGGGGCCAATACCTGCAGGATGGTGCGCAGGGCCAGAATGACCAGCCAACCCATCAGGGCATACAGCACCAGGGAGATCTTGTCGAAGCGGGTGAGGCTGATGGCGTTGAGGGTAATGCCCACCACCGCCAGGGCGGTATTGGTGAGAAACAAGGCCCAGCCTGTTCTGCCGCCTACCACCAGCAGGGACAGCGGAACATAGGTACCCAGAATCAGAAGAAAAATGGAGCAATGATCCATGACCCGCAGGACCCGCTTAAGCTCCGGACGCTTTACGCCATGATATACCGCTGAAGCGGTGTAGAGCAGTACCAGTGTAAAGGCATAGAAAGCTAGACTTACTTCGGCCTTGACAGACCCTGCCATAATTCCCTTGGCAATCAATGGGACAGCTCCGGCTGCTGCCAGCAGTGCTCCAATGCCGTGGGAAATGGTGTTGGCCACTTCCTCACCGAAGGTTTGTGCTCTTCTGGGCATATCGTGTGCCATAGAAAACTCCTTTCTGCTTGCGAAAAGCATAATATCTAATATTTAATATTACTATATGCTGTTTTTTGGAATATGTCAAGCGCAATATATGAAAGAATTATTAATTATGTGTATTGCATTATATGGACGGGGAGATTATACTGATAAAAAAAGTGAAGGGATGAAAGATGCATGACAGAAGGAAAAAGCCGGGCGGAACGCCTGGCTGATTGGGACAAGAGCCGGCGGGAATTTCAGCTGCCCACATGGGAAAGCCTTCCGCAGCTGGGGCTGTATATGGACCAGGTAATCCTGCTTCTGCGGCAGTATCTGGGCCCTCTGAGCCGCGGAGAGGAAGACAAGCCCATTACCGCCAGCATTATCAATAACTATGTCCGGCTGAAGGTGATGCCGCCGCCGGTGAAGAAAAAGTACAGCCGGGTACACCTGGCATCTTTGATTATTATATGCATTTTGAAGCAGAGCCTGAGCATCTCTGATATTCAGAAAATGTTTCCTGCCGATCACAGCGAAGAGGCCATCCACCACCTTTACGACAGCTTTGTGCGGCAGTATCAGAAGGTGTCCGATCTGTTTGTCAAACAGATCCAGACGGCGGACGACACATTTGAAATGGGGGGCGCAGGACTGGTGACAGCCGTGGCGGCCCTTACCAGCCTGGCAAAGGATATGACACAGTTTTTGCTGCGGGATGAAGTCCCGGAAGAAAAGACGGAGAAATAGAAAAACAGCGCCCCCGGATTTTACCGGGGGCGCTGCTTTTTTTGCTCATGACAGGTGGGATGGTGTGCGCCGGAAAAGGCGGAGAAGAATCAGCAGAAGGAAGGGGAAGAGGATGGCTGCCAGCAGACCAAAGCGCAGCTGTCCGTTCCAAAGGCCGGAAACGAGGCCAACCAGGGTGGGGCCGCTGGTGCAGCCCAGATCGCCCGCCAGAGCCAGCAGGGCAAAGAGGGCGGTGCCTCCGGCAGGCAGGCCTTTGGCGGCCAGGGAGAAGGTTCCGGGCCACATGATTCCTACCGATAGTCCGCACAATCCACACCCTGCCAGTGCGAGGACAGGCCAGGGGGAGAATAGGGCAAGAAGGTAGCTTGCAAGACACAGAACACCGCACCACGCCATACCCTTTGTTAGTTCTACCCGATGGCTGATTTTGGCGTAGACGACCCGGGAGATCCCCATCAGGATGGCAAACAGGCAGGGACCTGCCAGATCCCCCATGGTTTTGGAAACACCAAGGCCGCTTTCAGCAAAGGCAGACGCCCACTGGCTCATAGACTGTTCAGAGGCGCCGGCACAAACCATCAGCAGGGCCAGCAGCCAGAACAGCCGGGAGCGGAGAAGGGCGGGAATGGACATGGCTTTTCCCTCTTCCACCAGAGGGGCAATGGGAACAAGGGTAAAGTAAAAGAGATTGACCAGAGGGAGCAGAGCCCACAGACAGGCAAGGATATGCCAGTTTTCAATACCGGCCAGGGAGAAAAACAGGGTGGAGACAAGAATGACCAGAACGCATCCCCAGCAGTAAAAGGAGTGGAGAAGGCTCATTTCCGCCTCTTTTCGCTGGGTGGGACAGGACTCGGCGATGGGGCTGATCAGCACCTCAATCAGGCCGCAGCCTACGGCATAGCAGCAGGTAGAGGCCAGCAGTCCCGTATAGGGGTCGATGCATTCCGGCAGGATTCCCAGGCCCACAAGGCCCAGCGCCGCCAGAAAGTGGGCGGCCACAGCGGAGGCCCGGATGCCGATGCGATCCACAAACCGGGCGGACAGCAGATCGATGAGCAGCTGGATACTGAAATTCAGCGTCACAAGAAAGGTAATTTTCTCCAGGGGAATGCCGTAGCTGCTCTGAAAGGTCAGAAACAGAAGAGGAGCAAAGGTGCCGATGGCGGCCTGGGTGATATAGCCCAGATAACAGGCTCGCAGCGTATGGCGGTAGTCGGTGCGCAGATGCATGACGAGAGGACCTCCTATTGTTGTCCCGTCTATTATAGCGGGCGCACCGCCTCTTCGCAAGAGAGAGAAGCCGGAAGATTTGAGAAAAATTTAATGACTTCTGACTTGCCATAGAGAAAAAAATATGATATCTTAAAAAAACGGTCAGGAGTATATCCTGATTGAATCAAGAAAAAGGAGGAAAACCAGGTGGACATATGCGGTCGAAGTACGAAAATGGACAGTGATATTCATTTACGGGGCCGGAGTGTCCGCAGCCCCTGGTTTTCCCTGTTATAATAGGGCCGCCTGAGGGCTGCCTGTAAATGAGTATCGCCGCTGCAGGACTGCCGGATTTTTTCGGCGGTCCCGTCGCGGCGTTGTCTGTTTGGTGACTTCCTCGCTGCCATTTCAGGGAACAGGAGGAACATCCAATGGAGAAAAAGTTTAATGTAGAGGCGCTGCTGGATTTGCTGGAGCGCCGGGATTACCATGCCCTCCGGGCCATGCTGGCGGAGGAGAATGAGGTGGATATTGCGGAGGGCATCGCGCAGCTGCCTCAGGAGAAGGCCGTGGTGGCCTTCCGTACACTGCCCAAGGAGTTGGCGGCGGAGGTGTTTTCCAACCTTCCGCCGGAGACTCAGCAGATTATCATCCAGTCCGCCACAGATCAGGAGCTGTCTGCCATCGTGGAGGAGCTGTATGTGGACGATGCGGTGGACATGCTGGAGGAGCTGCCTGCCAACGTGGTCAAGCGGGTGCTGAAAAACGCCCGGCCGGACACCCGCCGGCTTATCAACCAGTACCTCAACTATCCGGAAAACTCCGTGGGCAGCATTATGACGGCGGAGTTTACAGACCTGCGGCAGACCATGACGGTGGCGGAGGCCATTGACCATATCCGCCGCACCGGAGCGGATTCAGAGAGCATTTATACCTGTTACGTTACCAATGCCAGCCGGAAGCTGGAGGGCGTGGTGTCTATCCGGGAGCTGCTGTTGGCCGGGGATGATCAGCTGGTAGCGGATCTGATGGAGACAGATGTGATTACCGCCGAGACCACAGAGGATCAGGAAGAAGCGGTGGCCCGAATGATGAAGTACGACTTCATCTCCCTGCCGGTGGTGGATAAAGAACAGCGGCTGGTGGGCATCGTCACCGTTGACGATGTAATGGACGTTATGGAAGAGGAGGCCACCGAAGACTTTGAGAAGATGGCCGCTATGGCCCCCTCGGAGAAGCCCTACCTCAAGACCAGTGTGTTTGCCCTGGCCAAGCACCGGATTATGTGGCTGCTGGTGCTGATGATCTCCGGCATGATCACCGGCGGGATCTTGGGCCGGTACGAGGCGGCCTTTGCAACCATGCCGCTGCTGGTGACCTTTATCCCCATGCTCACCGATACCGGCGGCAATGCCGGCAGCCAGAGCAGTACCTTGGTGATTCGCGGCATGGCTGTGGGAGAAATTGAGCTGCGGGACTTTGTAAAAGTGTTCTGGAAGGAACTGCGTGTCAGCCTCCTGGTGGGCGTAATCCTCAGCGCGGTGAATTTTGTGCGTCTGATCATCACTTACCCCGGCAATGAAATGATTGCTTTGACTGTGGCACTGGCGCTGCTGGTAACAGTGCTGCTGGCCAAGACCGTGGGCGGCGTGCTGCCCATGGTGGCCAAGCTCTGTCATGCTGACCCGGCCATCATGGCCGCGCCCCTTATTACCACCATTGTGGACGCCATTTCCTTGGTGGTATATTTCCAGATCGCCAGCGCCCTGCTGCCTATCTGAGGGGGAGAGAAGACGGTTTTGTGAGGAGAAGCCATATGTTGGATGAGAGAGGTTTTGATCTTTGGGCGGATGCCTATGATCAGACTGTGGCAGCCAGCGAGCAGGAGGGCACCTACCCCTTTGCAGGCTATCGGGAGCTGCTGGATACCATATACCGTCGGATCCGGGGGAAAACCGGAAAACGGGTGCTGGATATCGGCTTTGGTACTGGCACCCTGACCAAGAGACTGTACGATGACGGCATGGCGGTGACCGGTATTGATTTTTCCGCAGAGATGCTTCGGATTGCCCGGGAGAGGATGCCTCATGCCCGGCTGATCCAGGCGGATTTTTCCCAGGGCTTGCCGGATGTGCTGGCACACGAGGAGTTTGACCATATTGTATCCACCTACGCGCTGCACCATCTGGACGATATGCGGAAAGCTGCACTAATCCGGGAACTGCGGGAACATCTGGCCTCCGGCGGCGAGATATTGCTGGGGGATGTGGCGTTTGCGACCGCAGAGGAGCGGGAGCGCTGCCGGGCGGAGAGCGGAGAGCGCTGGGACGACGGGGAGCTGTACGCCGCGGCGGAGGAGCTGGAGAAGCTGGTCCCCGGCCTTGCTTTCCAAAAGATCAGTTTCTGTGCCGGCATTTTTATTATCCATACGTGAATAGCATCTGAACAGGAAACGCTCCCGGGACCGATCAGGTCCCGGGAGCGTTTGCGTGTTGGGGGTAATGGGTAGGACGGATTTACTTTCCCAGATCCCGGTTGCGTTCCATGGCGGAGATGACCGCGTCCATGGCGGCGGCACGGAAACCGTGCTGCTCCAGGGCCCGGACGCCGGCAATAGTGGAGCCGGCGGGGGAGCACACCGCGTCCTTCATAACGCCGGGGTGCTGTCCTGTTTCCAGCATCAGCCGGGCGGTGCCCTCCGCCATCTTGGCGGCGTAGACCAGGGCCTTCTGCCGGGGCAGGCCGCAGCTGACGCCGCCGTCGGCCAGGGCCTCCAGGAACAGGCTCAGGAAGGCGGGGCCGCAGCCCGCCACGGCGCTGCCCGCGTCAATCAGCCTCTCCTCCAGCCGGTCCAGAAGGCCCGCTCCAGCCATGGTCTGGGTGAAAAAGGCCAGCTGCTCCTCCGTGACACGGGGATTGGCGTCGTAGAGCACCACTCCGGCCCCCACGGCACAGGGGGTGTTGGGCATAATGCGGATGACCGGGTAGTCGCCGCCGGCCATGGCGGCAATCCGCTCCATGGTGAGCCCCGCCGCCATGGTCACCAGGACAAAGGAATCTGTGCGAGCGGCCAGCACCGGCCGCAGCTCCTCCATGAGCCCTGCCATCATCTGGGGCTTTACCCCCAGGAAGATGTACTGGGATTTTTCCGCCACCATGCAGTTGTCCCCGGCGGTACAGCCCAGCTGGGCGGCCAGAGCTTCCGCCTTGGCGGCGGTGCGGTTGCTGAGGAGAATCTGCTCCGGGGCCAGGCTCTTGACGGCGGCCCGGGCCAGGGCGGAGCCCATGTTGCCCGCGCCGATAAATCCAAAGGTATAGCGTGCCATACTCATTTCCTCTTTTCCATCACATAGTTATCCAGGGCCACCCCATGCCGGATCACCGTCTGCCGCCGGAGGACCCGGTAGCCCCGGCCCTCGAAGAAGGGGCGAGCTGTAAGGGAGGCGTGGGTGGTAAAAACGGCGGCGGGGCAGGCGTCCTCCAGGGCGTCGCAAAGGGCGGAGGCCACGCCCTGGCCCTGGCGGTCCTTGTGGACATATAGCCGGTCCAGGTAGCCGCTGCCGTCCATGTCCGCAAAACCTAAGATCACGCCGTTCTCCTCCGCCACCAGGGTGTGGTGGGCCAAGAAGGAGGTGTCCCATGCGGAGTGATCCACCTGGCCGTCCGCCCAGGCAGCCAGCTGCTCCGGCGTATAGTCCCGGCCGTTTACGGTGTGGACGGTATCGTAGAACAGCCGGGCCAGGGCGGGACAGTCACCGCTCTCATAGAGCCGCAGGTTCATCAGCGCACCTGCCCTTCTCCGGTGACAATATATTTGTAGGTGCAAAGCTCCTCCAGGCCCATGGGGCCCCGGGCATGAAGCTTCTGGGTGGAGATCCCCAGCTCGCAGCCCAGGCCGAACTCCCCGCCGTCGGTAAAGCGGGTGGAGGCATTCCAGTACACGGCGGCGCTGTCCACCAGGGCGGTAAAGCGGTTGGCGGCGTCGGTATCGGCGGTGACGATGGCGTCGCTGTGGCCGGTGGAGTGGGTGGAAATGTGGCTTACCGCCTCCTCCAGGGAGTCCACGATCTTTACCGCCAGGATGTAGTTGAGGAACTCTGTGTCAAAGTCGTCGGGGCCTGCCGGTGTGCCGGGGATAATGGCGGCGGCACGGGGATCCAGCCGCAGCTCCACCGGTGGCTTCCCGGCGGCGGCGCGGTCCTCGGTGAGGCGCTTGCAGAGACGGGGCAGAAAGGCTTCCGCCACGGCGCTGTGGACCAGCAGCACCTCCTCGGCATTACACACGCTGGGGCGGCTGGTCTTGGCGTTCTCCACGATGGCCAGAGCCATGTCCAGATCCGCATCCTTGTCCACATAGACATGGCAGATGCCGGTGCCGGTTTCAATGACGTTTACCGTGGCATTTTCCACGCAGGAGCGGATGAGCCCCGCACCGCCCCGGGGGATCAGAAGATCCACCAGGCCCACGGCGGTCATCAGCTCGGTAGCACTCTGGCGGCTGGTGTCCTCCACCAGGCTCACCAGTTCCCGGGGGAAGCCGGCTTGCTCCAATCCCTGCCGCAAGGCCTCCACAATGGCACCGGCGGAGGCATGGGCCTCCTTGCCGCAGCGCAGTACGCAGGCGCTGCCTGCCTTCACCGCCAGGGCGGCGGCGTCGGAGGTGACGTTGGGGCGGCTCTCATAGATGATGGCCACTACCCCCATAGGGACGGCCACCTTCCGGATCACCAGGCCGTTGGGCCGCTCCACCTGCCGCAGTACCCGGCCCACCGGGTCGGGGAGGACGGCTACCTGGCGTACTCCCTCCGCCATGCCGGCGATCCGCTCTGCTGTCAGGGCCAGGCGATCCAGCATCACCTCGCTGATGTGCCCCCGGGCTGCCTCCATGTCCTGGGCGTTGGCGGCAAGAATGTCCGCTTTCCGCACCTCCAGGGCGTCAGCCATGGCCAGAAGGGCAGCGTTTTTCCGCTGGGTGTCCGCTCCCATCAGGGCGGGACGGGCGACCTTGGCCGCCTGTAAAATCTCTCGTGTGGTCATGCTTTGCCTCCTTTGAACCGGGTACCCACATCCTCGCCGTCAGCAATACGGTAGAGGTCATTGGGGTGGGTACCGTTGGTAATGATCATGTCGCAGCCGGCGTCCATGCACATCTTGGCGGCCCGGAGCTTGGTGACCATGCCGCCGGTTCCCAGCTCGCTGCCGGAGCCGCCTGCCAGGGCCAGAATGTCCGGGGTGATCTCTTCCACCAGAGGGATAAGCTGGGCATCGGGATCCTGGCGGGGATCGGCGGTGTAAAGCCCCTCAATGTCGCTCATAAGCACCAGCAGGTCCGCCCGGATGTTGGTAGCCACGATGGCCCCTAGGGTGTCGTTATCTCCCACGGCAATCTCGGCGGTGGCCACGGTGTCGTTCTCGTTGATGACCGGCAAAGCCCCCATTTCCAGCAGCCGGAACATGGTGTTCTGGAAATTCAGGTGCCGCTGGGGGTCCTCCACGTCGGAGCCGGTGAGAAGCACCTGGGCTACGGTGTGGTGGTACTCGGAGAAGAGTTTGTCGTAGATGTACATCAGTTCACACTGGCCGATGGCGGCCAATGCCTGTTTGGAGGGAATGTCGGTGGGCTTGCGGGTCAAATTCATTTTTCCCACACCCATGGCGATGGCGCCGGAGGACACCAGCACCAGCTCATGGCCCGCGTTTTTCAGGTCGCTCATGACCTTGCACAGCAGCTCCACCCGCCGGATATTCAGCTTTCCGGTGCTGTGGGTGAGGGTGGAGGTGCCCACCTTGATGACGATTCTCATTACACTCGTTCCTCCTGGAGTGATTTTGGCATCAGTATAGCACAGTTCAATCTTGATTTACAACGGACAATTTGCTTCTTTCTCCGGCCTTTTCCTTGTCAACAGAGCGGCAATATGGTAGGATGGGGCCAACAAAGACGGCCGGCCGCGGCACATTTTTGCCGCCGCTGCGTCATAGAGGACAGAAGGAACAAGGGAGGGGACCTATGGAGGACGTGAAGATCGTTGAGCTGTACTGGCAGCGGGACGAGGGGGCCATCCGGGAAACGGACAGCAAGTACGGCGCCTTCTGCCAGCGCATCGCCATGAATATCCTGGGCAGCTTTGAGGACTGCGAGGAGTGTGTCAGCGACACCTATGGCCGCTGCTGGGATACCATGCCGCCCCAGCGGCCCATGAGCCTCAGGGCCTATGTGGGGGCTATCGTCCGGAATCTCTCCATCAGCCGCTACCGTGCCCAACGGGCCCAGAAGCGGTATAACGGAGCTGAGGTGCTCCTCAGCGAGCTGGGGGACTGCGTGCCCGCACCGGACAGCGTCCAGCGTACGGCGGAGGTAAAAGAACTCAGTGAGCTTATCAGCCGCTGGCTCTACGGCCTGGGAGAAGAGTCCCGGACCCTGTTTATCCGGCGGTATTGGAATGGGGACTCGGTGAAGAGCCTGGCCCTGGAGCTGGGTATGCGGCCCAATGCCCTGACCAAGCGGCTACTGCGCCTGCGGGAGAGTCTGCGGGATTATCTGGAGAAGGAAGGGGTGGGGGTATGAGACCGGAGGAAAAGCTGTTTGACGCGGTGACCGGCATCGATGAGGAGCTGGTGGACAGCGCACAGAACTATGTGTTCCGTAAACAGACCCAGCCCTGGCAGCGGGTGGCCAGCCTTGCGGCCTGCCTGCTGGTAATGGTAAGCATTGGTTACGGCATCTTGCTTATGGGAGGTGTCGGCGGCAGCGACAGCGCCTCCAACAGCTCTACGGGAGATACTGCGCCGGAAAACGGCAGTGCCGGCGGCAATGCAGGAATATCCGGAGACATTGATGACAGCGCTGATGCCGGCGACCAGGAAGAGGCAGCCGAGACGGTTACCTTTATCGCCACGGTGCTGGAGATGGGCGATGGCTACCTCCTGGTGGAACCTGTGGAGGAGGACCCCATGTTGGCTACGGCGGATTGGATCCAGGTGCCTACCGGTGATGTGACTTTGCCTGACGGCGTGACGGAGGGCACTGTGGTGCGCATTACCTTTACCGGCGGTGTGATGGAGAGCTACCCGGCCCAGATTGCCGATGTGGTGGAGATCACGCTGGCAGGAGAGTAAGACTTTCCGGCGCTGCCAGGAAACAAGATGAAAGAAGTGCCCCGGACGCACCGCGTCCGGGGCCCTGTCCTGTGGGAAAACAGTATTCTGCATAGCCGCTGTTTCCGCTGGCACGCTTTTTGAGGGAAAGACTATTTCCGCAGCGCCAGTTCCCGGCGGATTGCCTTGGCCAGGATCTCCTGTCCCTCGGGGGAACGGAGGACCTCCAGCACGGCGGCGCGGAGACTTTCCTGGAATTTTTTGCCACTGATAAGAGCGTCCAGCATGGATCCCTCGCCGCCTGCCGCAGGGGCGCTTTCACTCTTGGGAGTCCGGCGGGGAGCGGCGGGCGGAGTTGGGGGAGCATCCATGAAAGCACCGTCCATCCAGTCCTCCATTTTGGTTTTGTCGCTGCTCTCACCCCGGAGATAGAACAGGGAAACGCCAAAGTAATTTGCCAGCTTTTCCTGCTGCTCCTGGGTGGGGGTTTGGCGGCCGGTCTCAAATTTTTCCACTGCTGTTTTGGGCAGGCCCAGAGCAGCGGCCAGGGCGGGCCTGCTCATGGCTTTTGCCATGCGGAGCTCTTCGATGCGCTGTGCCATAGTAACCATAGTGTGGTATCCTCCTTGTGATATTGCCTAACAATATGATAGCACGAAAGCCGGCGTTGTTCAATCAATCAAATTTTATGCCGAAAAACATCCAAATTTGCTGACCTACTTGCAATTATTTGAAAAAAGGGATACAATACATACGGTTTTGAAGAAAACCGCAACAAAAGCTCTATCTCTGAAATTATCAGGAGGAATAACAATAATGGCTGTTCAGAAGAACGTGAAGAAGGACGCTCCCGCCGCTCAGGAGGTCAAGGCTGTGGAGACTGTCGAGACCAAGAAGACTGTGGCTGCTCCCGTTGCCAAGGTGGAGGCTCCTGTTGCTGAGGTTAAGGCCGCTGCTCCCGCTGAGGTGAAGAAGCCTGCTAAGGCTGCCGCCCCCAAGAAGGCTGCCAAGGCTGCCGCTCCCGCTGCTGAAAAGATGGAGGAAATCTTCATCCAGTATGGCGCTATGGAGTGGAAGACCAGCGAGATGATGGAGCGGGTCAAGGCCGCTTATGCCGCCGATGGCCATCGCGCTTCCTCCATCAAGTCTATTAACCTGTATGTGAAGCCTGAGGAAAAGAAGGCCTACTACGTCATCAACGAAAAGACTACCGGCAGCATCGATCTGTAAAGCCCGCCAGAGGGAAAACCGGAAGAGGGAGAACTGCTGTTCTCCCTCTTTTTTTGCCCCTCCTGCAAGTCCGCATGCCGCTGGGAAAAAATTCGACATAATTTTTCCTGAACGCAAACTTTTTGATTCCCTGGCGAATCTAACAGATGAAAGCATTTGATGCAAGCGGCGCGGGAGAACAGGGGGTACACACATGCGCAGAAATACAGTACATCGCAGATATGTTGCAAGAAGATCTTACAGAAGAGGCAGACGGATGCGCCAGTTCCTCTCTTTATTGATTGTTGTTTTTATCGTAAGCGGCGCCATTTTCCTTACCTATGCCAAAAAGGAGCCGGATCCCCAGGAAAATACGGACGTAACGCAGACGCAGGACGGAGACAGTGTGGATACCACGGTGCCGCAGGAGCCTGAGGATGAGATTTCCAGGGGCGAAAAGCCGGTGATTCCGACCCAGCCGGAGGATACACAGGATCCGGAAGAGGGAACGGGAGAAACAGCCGAGGGACAGACGGACGGAGATGCCGGTGAGAGCGTCGGCACGCCGGCGGCGGACTGCGGAACGGTAGTGCCCAAATCAGGGGCGGTAGAGCTGGATTACTTTGACGATGCGGTGTTTATCGGAGATTCCCGGACAGAGGGCCTGTATATCAATACCGGATTGTCCAACGCCACGTTCTATGCCCATCAGGGACTGATGGTGGATGAGGTGTACACCAAGGAAGTGGTGACGGTGGGTGGGAAAAAGACCACTGTAATGGACGCTTTGGCCCAGACCTCTTTCAGCAAGGTGTATATCATGCTGGGCATCAATGAAACCGGGTGGGTTTACGATGACATCTTTATTGAGAAGTATGGCGAGATCGTTGATGGAATTCGGGACATCAATCCTGACGCGGTCATCTATGTCCAGTCCATTCTGCCGGTAAGCAGCGAGGTGTCTGCTACTCACAGTTATATTAAAAATGAAAAGATCAGCACGTATAACCAGCTTCTCCAGGAAATGGCGGAGGAGAAGGGGGTATACTATGTCAATGTGGCGGAAGCAGTGGCGGGCAGCGACGGCAGTCTGCCGGCAGACATGGCCACAGATGGGATCCATCTGAAAAAGGATCCCTGCCAGACATGGCTGATGTATTTGCGGGAGCATACCGTGGCCCAGTGATGGGCACCGGGCGGAAAGAAAAAGAAGGGATATTGCAATGAAGAAAGGATTGCTGCTGTGCAGCGTAATGCTGCTGACGTTGCTAATAAGTGCCTGTGGGACAAAAAGCCAGACGGTGGATGTTGATCAGCTGACGGATGAACTGCTGACCCAGGTGGATTTTGAGGATGAACTGACAGAGCTGGGGGAGGATATGATCCCCGCCCTCTATGGCGTGGAGGGTGCAGTGGAACAGAGGGTGTATATGAGCAGCGGGGCTACTGCTGAAGAGGTGGCGGTGTTCCTCTTTGCGACGGAGGACGAAGCCCAGGCGGGGCAGGAGGCATTGGAGCAGCGGCTGGAGAGCCGCAAGGCTGATTTTGCCAACTATATGCCCGATGAGGCCTCCCGGCTGGACAACGCTGTGCTGGAGCGTTCCGGCTGCTGCGTGGCCCTGTGCGTATCTGCGGGGGACGAGGCCCGGCAGATCATTGAGAAGAATTTAGGTTAAGCCATCTGGTGATCTTGGTAGATCTATCTGCCAGCTTCACCTAAGGAACACGGGCAAAGAAGCCCATTTGCGAGCCGCCGGAGGGCGGGGCGAAAGTGGCCCCCTCCTCCGGCGGAGTTTCTTTTGCCGGGAAAGTGAAACATACAAACCGCCGCGCACCAGATGGGGTCTGGGACGCGGCGGAGTTTTTATGTGTATGGAATTTAGTATGCGGCGATGATTCCGCCGTCATTGGCATATACGGTGGAAATTCCGCCGGTGGCTACAATCAGGATCTCGCTGAAATGGCAGCGCTCCAGGGCCAGCTCCCGAACGTATTCCGCCCGTTCCCGGCAGTTGCAGTGGGCAATGACCAAGCGGCGGCCTACATGGTCGGCATGTTCTGCCATCCGGGAAACCATCCGTACCAGGGTCTGCCGCAGGCTGAGCCCCTGGCCCAGCTTTTCGATCTCGCCTTCACGGGTGGCGCCCATCAGCAGCTTTACCCGTAGTGCCCCGGTCACCAGGGACTGCACCCGGGTCAGCCGTCCGTTTTTCCGCAGGTTTTCCAGATCCTCCAGCACAAAAATGGTCTGCATCCGGCTGATATAGGCCTCCACCTGCTCCACCACCTGAGCAAAGGGAAGGCCCTGTTCTGCCAGCTCACGGATCAGCAGAGCAATCTGCACCTGGCCGGCGGAAGCGGAACGGGAATTGAATATGTGGACATTGGCCTGCCCACCCTCTTCGCGGTAGATGGAGAGGGCTTGCATGGCGGCATTGTGGGAGCCGGAAAGACGGGCGGTGAGAGTTACCACATAGTTGTCTTTGTCGTCTTCGAATTGTTCCAGATACTGAGCGGGGGAGGGACAAGCGGTTTTGGGCGCAGTAGGCCAGGCACGCATCTTCTGCAGCAGTTCGCCCTGATGGAAGTTGGCGTCGTCCAGGATCGTCTCTGGTCCTACCTGAATGCTGAGGGGGACTTTCACAAAATGGGGATCCTGCAGCATATCCGCTGTCAGGTCGGTGCAGCTGTCACCAATGATTTTGTATGTCATTTTAAAACCCGCCTAAACTAATATTGTATATCAGATTATACCGTATTTCGTAGAAATGTCAATAGGAGGGAGCGACGGCTTTTTCCTGGGTCATCTCGGGAAGAGGCGGCAGGATCAATACAGGATGCGGCGGAGCAGCTGCTCTGAGATAAAAAAAGAAAAGCGGTTTGCATGAAGCAAACCGCTTTTTGTGGCAGCGGGAGAAGGATTCGAACCCTCACATACGGAGTCAGAGTCCGAG
>ERZ1643251.1928-NODE-1928-length-22167-cov-8.411767_pt1 | contig 22167 bp, 21 predicted proteins | sample MGYA00579261_ERZ1643251 | MGnify/ENA primary metagenome ERZ1643251 (study PRJEB29033, sample SAMEA4952267) | chicken gut metagenome | biome: Broiler Chicken; feature: Gastrointestinal Tract; material: Caecum | place: Ireland | collected 2018 | study: Broiler... | reverse complement strand
AGCAAGGGACTGAAAATCCCTGTGTCGATGGTTCGATTCCATTCGGAGCCACCATTTTAATGTGAATATATACCACATAAGGAAGTAATACATTTTGTATTATTTTTTTTATTCCCTCTTTTTTTGTTAGCAAAAATATGGTATTATTATATATAGGATAAAATAGAAAGGGGAAGTTATATGGAAGAATCAAAGCAAACAAACAAATCAAATCCACAATCACAGGATCAAAGCACATCTGTTTTTGGAGGGTTTAAAATTGCCGAGGATCAAGGGTCTGGACAAGCAACCCCTATTGAAAATAAACAGGAAACACCGGAGGTGTCAGAACAACAAGGACCTGTTGACATACCAACACCACAAGAATCTGCACCAGTAGAAGTGAAACCTGCAGAGAATAATACATCATCAGAGTCAATGGACTTGTTTGATGGATTTCCTATTGCTGATGAGAACAATGAGACATCAGAATCAGTCACGACTCCACCACCAGTGACAGCACCTGAAGTAAAACAAGATTCTAATATACAGTCCCCGACGAATGTGGTCGCAGAATCGGAATCTCAAGACTCTGTTCAGGCAAATCAGGAGACGAAAGTAGAAGAAATGCCAACTCCACCTGTCAATGGTGCAGAAATGACACCGCCGGTTGAACCTTCTAATGGTCAAGATAATAATAATGACCAAAATAATAAAGAGAAACCAGTAAAAAAAGGCGTAGACTTTTTTCTGATAGGGTTATTCATATTATTGGCTATCGTTATTTTTAATCTTCCTACGATTAGTAGTTATTTGAAAGGGGATAAGAAAAAAGCATCTCCAACACCAACACCAACTGCGACACCGACAGCAACACCTGAACCAACTGCCGTTGCTTATACAAAATTAACTTGCAACGCAACGGAATCAACAGAGAATGTTACAGATGAAAATGATTTACCTGCTATTTATACGTATACTGCAGGAGGAGTAACTAAGAGTTTGTCACGTGTGTTTTATTCTAGCAATGGAAAATTGAAACAGGTCGAAAATATTATTACGATAGATTATCAAACAGTAGATACAACAAATCAAGCTCAATTTGATCAACAAAAGCAACGTTGTGCTACTTTAAGTAAAACACCAATTAGTGCAGACGGATACAAATATACATGTAAGCAGACAGATAATAAGTTCGTGGAGACAGAAACTTTTGATTTGACTCAAAATGATCAAGCGGTAACTGTTACAAAAGATGGAGTAACAACTATAATGTCGAGTGGATATTCATTAGATGACGATATGAACAAAGTAAAAGAAGTAGTGGTACTATTGGGGAATAAAGTTGTTTGTAAATAAATACACTTCGGTGTATTTTTTTTCTGAAATGATAAAAATATATTGCAAAATATAAAAAGTGGTGCTATAATGTATGATGTAATTGCCGATAAATGCATATTTATCTCAGTTATCTCATATTTATTAATATGAATGAGTGCGCCCTTAGCTCAATTGGATAGAGCGTTAGACTACGGATCTAAAGGTTAGGGGTTCGACTCCCTTAGGGCGCACCATTATCGAGAAGTAGCACAATTTGGTAGTGCACTTGGTTTGGGACCAAGGGGTTGCAGGTTCAAATCCTGTTTTCCCGACCATTTGAAATAAAAGCCTTGGTTATCAAGGCTTTTCTCATATATATTGAATTATCGGGAAGTAGCACAGCTTGGTAGTGCACTTGGTTCGGGACCAAGAGGTCGCAGGTTCAAATCCTGTCTTCCCGACCACGTTGTAAATCAATCAATGATTGATTATATATAAGATCCAAATCAATTGGATCTTTTTTTGTTCGATTTTTTTCAAAAACATGTTATACTAGGTGTGTAAGTAGGGTGGAATTATGAAGAGGGTTGTGTGTTTGATAGGACTTGCTATTTTACTTTGTGGGTGTGAACAGAAAAAGACGTTGGTTTGTACAAAGAATAGTAGTTCATATGGTGTAGAAGCAAAAGAGAAGATTGCAATTACATTTGATAAATATAAAGTAAAGAAGACTGTTGTAGATATTCAAAGTACAATTGCTATAGAACATCAAGACCAAATAAAAGCATATATGGATCAATTTTTAACACTATACGAAAAACATAGAAAAGAAAATGGAGTTAAAGTTGATGTAACACAAGAAAAAAATATAGTACGTTTTAAAATGTCTATCAACCCTTGGCAAGCAAGTGAAAAAATTACAGGTGTTCCACAGACTGCTGATTTAGAGGAAACGAAGCAGTATTTCAAACGAGACGGATATCAATGCAAACAAAACGAGGCTTAAGATTGAGCCCCGTTTTTTTGTTGCTTTTTGAGTCGCATATTTTTAAAAATATAATAAACGATAATCTCCATGATCCCTATTCCTATCATAACTCCGGCGATGATAAGCATAGATAGAGAGATAGAAGAAAAGATAATATTGCTAAATTGGATCATTAAACTGTATTCTGCAGATAGGAAAATATCCGACATTCCTGGCAAAAGACAACCGATAGCTATGATTACAATACTAGCACACAAGACAGGAATTGCTTGGAATAATAGCCATTTTTGATGCTTCCACTTTAATGGGACCAGAACAATAGCAAATGCAATAGTAAATAGAAGACAAACGTTTCTTAAATGATCACTGGAAATTGTTTGAACATTTTCGATAAGTTTCGCATCTAAGTGATTTATAATTTGTTCTGATGTTGGGATGGAATCGATAATTTTCTGTGAGTAAGATTTTGCGAGGGATACGAATTTTTTCTTTTGATCTTCTGTTAAAGATTGGCCGCTATTTTGAGCGAATCTATCTACATTTTCTTCGATAAGCTGATCCAGTTCTTGTTTGGTAATTGGATCATAAGCTTTTCCATTGACAACCTGATCGATTGTCTCACCGATAATCGTTCCAAAGAAGTTTTTAACTTCCGTTGAATTTAAAGCGCTATCTACAAATTCTTTTGGAATGTTATTTTCTTCTGCTGCCAGATAAATTTCATCGATCGTATCGCTAAAAATAGGGGATGAGACTGTTCCATTTTCTCCAGTAGTTGTAATTGTCATTCTTTGAATAGATTTTTGAATATAGTTTGATTTTAAAGAAGCATTTGTCTGAAATAATACAGCAGTTACGACGCATCCTAAGAATAACAAAATAGAGATAAGAACAGATATCAATTGATTAAGGGCATGTTTCATAGAGTCACCTTCCTATGAATATTATAATGGTTATTTTTTATTTTCGCAAATTGGAGAGGGTGGCAATTTTCGTCATTTTATTGTATAATAGCCTATAGAAAGTTGGGGAAAAATGAAAAAAAAGCAAGATCTTATATATCAATTTTTGTTAATTTTTTTTGTATTATTCCTATTTTGGCTAGTAGTAGATAGTGATGTTTTATTTGGATCAAAAACGGACTGGATTAGTCAACATGTCGTTTTTCCTGAATATTTGAGAACTCTTTTCTACGATACGGGAGAGTTATTTCCAAATTTCGCACCTCATATCGGTGCTGGTCAAAACATATATGTGCTTTCTTATTATGGACTTTTAAATCCTATTATTATGCTTTCTTATCTTTTTCCACAGGTATCGATGGTAGACTATATTATTACAACCAATTATGTTTTATTTTTATGTACAGGATTGCTTTTTTATCATTTTATGAGGAGTCATAAAAAGTCACCAAATATTTCTTTATTAACGACGCTTTTGGTAATATTTAGCAGTTGTCTTTTATTTCATTTCCACCGTCATTTTATGTTTGTCAATTACATGCCTTTCCTAATTTTAGGCCTTATGGGAATTGATCATTATTTTAAAACAAATAAAAGATGGATCTATATGTTATCCACATTTATGATGATTATGATGAGCTATTATTATAGTGTGACTGGAATTTTTGTCATGGTTATTTATGGAATTTATCAATATATTCGAGTTCATGAAAAGATAACAGTGCGAGAGTTTTTGAAAGATGGGATTCGGTTTATTATTCCTATTGTAGTCGCTATTTTGATGGCTGGGGTTTTATTATTACCGACGGCTTATACAATTTTAAATGGACGTACTGATCAGACAACATCGATTCAATTAGCATCGTTATTCATTCCTGATTTAAATTTAGATGGTTTACTCTATGGAACCTATAGTCTTGGGTTTACGAGTGTTATTTTATTTGCGTTAATCGAAAATTTATTTTCTGAAAAAAGAGAAAATAAATGGTTATCCATTGCAGTAATATGCGTACTTGTCTTTCCTATTTTTATTTATTTGTTGAATGGGACACTTTATGTAAGGGATAAGATATTACTTCCAATTTTACCGTTGATGGGAATTTTATTAGCTGATTTTTTAGAGAAGTTTAAAAATAAAGAATTACATTTAAAAGTGTTATATATTTCCACTGCAGTGATTGTCTTACTTGCGTTAATACAAAACGAGCAAGAAATTTTCTTCTATATCGATATTGTAATTATGTGGATTATTCTTTTTATCGGAAGTAAAATTGGATATAGAACGATATGCATAGGAACGATTATACTAGTAGCATTTACAAACTTTATTATTGCGAATGCTAGTGATCAGTATGTTACAAAGGAAGAGTATAATACTTATTTTTCAAAAGAAAAACAAGAATTAATCGATCAAGTCTTAGAAAAAGAAGATAAGATTGTAAGAAGTAATCAACTAGATGATCCACTCTATACGATCAATAAAATATATCGTGATAATTATTATCAAACGTCTATCTATTCATCTACATATAATGCAAATTATCGTAATTTTTATGATTCTGTGTTTGAACATCCATTATCTCATCGTAATAGTCTTATTACATCACAGACAAATAATATTCTGTATCAGATGTTTATGGGAGTTCAATATGTTACAACGAAGAGAAAGGCCCCCGTCGGATATCGCAAAGTAGCTGGAGAAGAAGGAGAAACATCGATATATAAAAATGCGAATGTTTTGCCGATTGGATATGTATCTTATCAAACTTTGAATGAAGAAGTGTTTGATAAAATTGAATTTCCATATAAAGATGAAGTATTATTAAATCAGACTGTGACGAAAAATAGCAGTAATGATCAATATGAGACACATATCAAAGAAATCGATTTACAGACAACTCCAAAATATATTGAAAGTGGTATTGATTATCGAAAGACTGATCAAGGATACCACATAGATGTATCAGAAACTAGTATGATGCAATTGAAATTAGATCACTCTTTGAAAAATAAAATTTTAATTATTTCCTTCGATGTAAAAAATCAACCTGATTGTAGTGTTGGTGATCTTCGAATTACGATCAACCAAGTCAAAAATAAATTGACTTGTTCTGATTGGCTTTATCAGAATCACAATGATACATTTAAATATGTGATTTCTTCATCGAAAGCTACAGCAACACTTACGATCGGATTTGATCCAGGTAGTTATGATTTAGAAAATATTCATGTATATGAATTAGATTATAATGATATAAAAGATGTGAAGAAGTCAAAAGATGAATGGAAACTAAATACAGACAAATCAAAAGGTGATGTCTTAACGGGAAAAGTCACAGCAAAACAAGACGGATATTTTACAACAAGTATTCCATACGATGAAGGATTTACTGTTCTTGTCGATGGAAAAGAAGTAGAGTATGAAATGGTAAATAAGGGATTTGTAGGATTTCCAATCGAAGAAGGAACTCATACAGTCACACTAGAGTATCAATCTCCTTGGTTTAAAGCAGGATTGTTCCTTAGTGGAATTGGACTATTAAGTGCATTAGTAATTATTATATTTGATATAAAAAAAAGAAAATAAATTTCTCTTTTTTCATACATTCATCTTCAAAGAAATAAAATGAAGTAGTGAGAAGGTTGATGTATGAAAAAGAAAATATTGATTTGTTTGCTCGTCATATGGGGATTATGGATTGCAAGTTATTTATTTATCCGAATTGAAATTCATGGGGATAAAAAAGTATGGATTCGATTAAACGAACCGTATGAAGAGTTTGGAGCATCTGCTAGTTTCTTTGGGAAACCTCTCGAAATTCAGATGACGGATAATATTAATACAAAAAAGAGTGGTACTTATTATGTATGTTATAAAACGAGAAATTTTTTAGGGATTGCTCGCTATAAAAAAAGAATAGTAGTTGTAGCAGATGAAAAAAAACCACAGATCGTTTTAAAAGGGGCTTCTTATATGGTTTTAAATCAAGGAAGCAAATATAAAGAACCCGGATATCATGCACTCGATAATATAGATGGAACAATTACCGATAAAGTAAAAGTTTCTGGCACTGTGAACCCTGATAAAATTGGAAAGTATCGAATTACTTATCAGGTATCAGATAGCAGTAAGAATATGACGACTGTGACACGAACGGTCCATGTGATTTCATCAAATTTCCGATATCTCAATGAGTATGATAATATCGATAATACACTGCGAGGATGGTGGACAGATAACAAGAAAGATCATAATCGACCATTAGGTGGAGCAGATATCAATGAATTAAAAAAGTATAATACATATTTTATGGGAGAAGATGAAAAGAGAATATATTTAACATTTGATGAAGGATCGAATGATACTTATATTAATGAAATTCTTGACGTATTAAAAGAAAAGAATGTAAAAGCAACATTCTTCCTGTGTCATAATTATATTATTCACAATAAAGAGGTTTTAAAGCGTATGGTAAAAGAAGGACATCTAGTGGGAAATCATACAGCAGATCATAAAAAGATGCCAACATTAGCAACACGTGAAAACTTTGATGAATTTAAAAAGCAAATTCAAAAAAATGAGGAAGCTTTTTATAAGATGACAGGTAAGGAAATGGGGAAAGTATATCGTGAACCTGCTGGAGAGTGGAGTTATCGAAGTTTGAAAATTGTATCTGATATGGGATATCGTACATATTTTTGGAGTGCAGATCACTATGATTTCGATTATACAGTAACGAAAGAAAAGGCGTATGATGAAATGATGAAACGATATCACAATGGTGCGATATATTTACTACATCCGAAGAACAAAGGAAATTATGAAGCCTTAGGAGACTTCATCGATGAAATGAAATCGCGAGGTTATACGTTTGGTTTGGTCGATGAAATTGGAAATTAATAAAAAGTTGTTGACATTTGATAATGTCTTTGATATAATCTATTTGTGCCTTTTGAAAAGGCATAAATAGTTATGGGGAATTAGCTCAGTTGGCTAGAGCACCTGCCTTGCACGCAGGGGGTCGCGGGTTCGAGTCCCACATTCTCCACCATGATGAAAGTAACCGTTGATTTTCAACGGTTTTTATTTATAATAAATGACTAGTATTCGCTTTAGAGAGAAAAAATTTGTAAAATAAAATAATTGTGCTATAATATGCTAGCAGCGGAGGGATAATATGTATGACAAAATACAAATAGAAAATGGAAAATTAGTAGTATTTGCAAAATCTGATTTAGGAAATATTGTACAAGAAGTACCATTGAGTAAATTAAATTTAGAAAAAATTTTAACAGGAAACAAGATAGAATATTACGAACAAAAGATAGAGCAGAATAATCAAGATAAGATAAAATATCGCGACAGATTTCGTATGAATCTTCGCATTGCACGTTTATCTAAAGTGATTACTGGATTGATCATTGCAGTACTTGTTACCTCAGGCTTTTACTTTATGCCACTTACACCACTTGTAACAAATTTAGGAATGCTCGCATTTGTTGGAACTGTAGTGACAGGTGGAGTAGTTATAAATAAAGCAGAGAAAAATAAAGATCAGTTATGCGCTAAATTAAGTGAAATAAATAAAGTCAATGGTTATTTAAAAGCAGAACTAATAAATCTTTCTAATTATCAAAATTTGTTAAATTCTGAACCACGTCACATTGCTTTAAAGGATGACGAAAAAGATAATTTAGAAGAGTCGTATAACGAAGAATTAAAGCGTCAATTATTAATGTATAAAGAAGAAGTTTTAGCTTTTCAAAGATTAGCAAAACAAGAAGTGCAGGATGAACACTATTACAAATTGACTCATGATTGTTTTGATATTCCAAAACAACGAGTAAAAAAGTAATTAGTCGTATCGTTGTATGAAAAACATCCATGAAATGTTTAACATGGATGTTTTTATTGTCACTTTTTCGGAATAGTTACATATTTTATATTGGGAGAGATGTCAGAATGGGAAAATATAAAATATGTGTTTATGCGATATGCAAGAATGAGGAAAAGTTTGTAGAACGATGGATGAATTCGATGAAGGAAGCTGACTACGTTGTCGTATTAGATACAGGTTCAACGGATCAAAGTAAGAAAAAGTTAGAAGAGATGGGCGCTATTGTAAAGATTGAGGAGATTCGTCCTTGGCGTTTTGATGTAGCCCGAAATCACTCGTTGGATCTTGTTCCTAAAGATGTTGATATTTGTGTTTGTACAGATTTAGATGAAGTGTTTGAAGCGGGATGGAGACAAAAGTTGGAAGATGCTTGGAAACCAGAAACGACGAGAGCACGATATAACTATAATTGGAGTTTTGATGAATATGGAAAGCCAGCAGTTAATTTTTATATTGAAAAAATTCATAAGAGAGAAGGCTATCGTTGGACGCATCCAGTACACGAAGTATTATCGTACGATGGGGAAGAGTCATTTATCACTTTAGATGATATGACAGTAAATCACTATCCCGATCAAACAAAATCCAGATCAAGTTATCTTCCTTTATTAGAATTATCGGTAAAAGAAGATCCTGATGATGATAGAAATATGCATTATTTGGGAAGAGAATACATGTATTATGGGAGATATCAAGAAGCTATTGATACACTTAAGAAACATTTATCTTTAAAAAGAGCAACTTGGAAAGATGAACGATGCGCATCCATGCGTTTTATTGGAAGATGCTATCAATATCAAGAAGATTTTGAACACGCAGAAGAATGGTTTATAAAAGCGACACAAGAGGCACCTTATTTGAGAGATCCTTTTGTAGAATTAGGATTACTTTACTATTTTCAAAAAAGATATCAAGAAGCTGTTCGCGTATTAGAACAAGCGCTGGCTATTCCGAAAAACGAAAAAAGTTATATCAATGAACCATTTTGTTATAACGGTACTGTAGAAGACGTACTTTCTATCTGCTATTTTGAATTAGGAAATGATGAAAAATCACTCATTTATGTGAATGCGGCACTATCATTGGATCCAAACAACGAAAGGATTATCAACAATAAGAAGTTTATAGAAAATCATTTTAAAGAGCTAAAACAATCATAAGTTTTAGCTTTTTTTAATAAATAGAAAAAAAAGAAATAAAATAAAGTAAGGTGATTATATGGCTATTAGGATCGGCTTTCTTACACTTGGTTTTTTTATGTCACTGATTGGGAGTATCTATATTATTACTTATTTAAATTTGATGACAGTAGGGTATAATTTTTTAGAATATGTCAACTTTATAATTAGACGTACAGAATGTATTATCTTTATGATAGGCATGATTTTGATGTTATTATCAATTTATTTACCAGGAGGAGATAAATATGAATTACATTTATGATATCTTAATTAATTTTCAACCAATTTTGTATGATTTTTATGAATGGAATTTAAATGATAATATTGAACATATCAGAAAAGTACCGATGTTTCACGTTGCTGAAAAAGATCTAAATGAGATTCGAGATTATAAGATACAATTAGATCGAGACATACTTGTAAAGATTTATAAAAAAACGGAAAAATTTACAAAGCATGATTTAGAATTGATCCCATATGTCTGTATTTTTAGCAGCGAAAAAGAAGCGTTAGCGGTTCAGTTTGATAAAAAAGGAATAGCAATAAAGAAAAGCAAACTATTGATAGATGAGGAAAATGAAGTATTAGATGTTGCAGAACGGGTTTCTATTTTTCCACTTACATATAAAAAATTAAAAAAGGAAGTATGCGTTACAAATAAGACGAGACGCGAGGTGGCAACCGAAAGGTGGTTAAGAAGAGAGTTGAAAAACTTAAAAGACAGAAATATTGAAAAATTAAAATATTTGTATTATGAATGTTTCAATCAAAAAGAGGAAGATATAAAAAAGATTATCACAAATTTTGAAAACACTTTGGAGTGTGGTGGAAATGAGATTATAGAAAGAATGCAGAGTTTCTTTAAGCTCACACAATCTCAGAAATAATATTGACACATCAAAGAAACTATATTATACTACTTGTAGAACTGTGAAGTGGAGAAGTAGAATTTGGACTGCACGAAAGAGAGTCGGGATGGTGGAAACCGATGTGTAAGCAAATTTGAATAACACCATGGAGTTGTCTAGATGAAATAATAGTAGTTTAGACCGGTCATACCGTTATCGATGAAGAGAGCAAGATTACTTGAAGAAGGGTGGTACCGCGTCTTTTTGACGTCCCTTTACAAGTAATTTTTTTTGTAAGGAGGCTGATAGAATGAAATCGATAGATGTGAAAGATCTAAAGCAAAAATTAGAAGATTACATGGGCAAAGAAATTCGCTTGCAAGGGTGGATTCGTAATCATAGAAAGCAAAAAGAATTTGGCTTTATTGATTTTTACGATGGAACTTGTTTTGGGAGTGTACAATTAGTCTACGATAATACATTAGAAAGTTTTGAGCAGATTCAAAAATATAGAGTAGGATCTAGTATTGAGGTTTTAGGAACAGTAGAAAAGTCTCCTGCTAAGGGACAAACGTTTGAAATTAAAGTTTCTACACTTACTTTATTGGGAGATAGTCCAGAAGATTATCCAATTCAACCAAAGAGACATACGAGAGAATTTTTAAGAGAAGTAGGATATCTTCGTCCGAGAGTAAATTTATTTCAAGCGGTTTTCCGTGTAAGAAGCGTTGTGGCAATGGCAATTCATACGTATTTTCAAGAAAATGGATACATCTATTTTCATGCTCCACTTATTACGGCAAGTGATTGTGAAGGAGCAGGTGAAATGTTCCAAGTGACCACTTTAGATTTAGAAAAACTTCCGAAAACAGAGGATGATAAAATTGATTTTCATCAAGATTTTTTCGGAAAACCAGCAAGTTTAACAGTGTCTGGTCAATTACAGGCGGAAGCTTTCGCAATGGCATTTAAAAGAGTATATACATTTGGGCCGACGTTTCGTGCGGAAAATTCAAATACGAAAACACATGCAAGTGAGTTTTGGATGATTGAACCAGAAATAGCGTTCTGTGATTTAGATGGAGTTATGGATATCGAGGAAGATATGTTAAAGTTTATCATTCGCTATGTATTAGAACATTGCGAAGAGGAAATGAAGTTCTTTGATTCTTTCGTTGAAAAAGGCATCATTCAAAAGTTAAAAGATGTCGTCGATGCCAAGGCTGCTCGTATTACACATAAAGAAGCAATTGATATTTTACTTGCAAGTGGTGAGAAATTTGAAAATAAACCAACTTATGGAGAGGATTTAGCAACAGAACACGAAAAATACTTAACGGGAGTCCACTTTAAAAGTCCTGTCTTTGTAACTGATTGGCCAAAGGATATCAAAGCGTTTTACATGAGACAAAACGATGATGGACAGACGGTTGCTGCTGTTGATTTATTAGTGCCAGGAGCAGGAGAATTGATGGGTGGAAGCCAGAGAGAAGAGCGACTTGATAGATTAGAGAGTCGTATGAAAGAATTAAATATGGAAACAGAAGGTATGGAATGGTATTTGAACTTACGTCGTTATGGTGGATGTAAGCACTCTGGATTCGGAATGGGATTTGAGCGTCTTTTAATCTATATGACGGGAGTAGAGAACATTCGTGATGTTATTCCATTCCCAAGAACACCTGGAAACTGTGAGTTTTAAAAAGAGAAGTAATTCTCTTTTTCTTGTATAGAAGTAAAAAAGAGGAGAAATAAAATGAGACAGAAAGGATTTACATTATTGGAATTATTAGCCGTGATTGTGATATTGGCGATCGTTGCACTAATTACAGTGCCATTGATCATGAATACTATAGAAGATGCCAAAGAAGGTGCATATGAAGAGAGCGTAAGAGGTGCGATTGCTACAGCTAGTATGGATGCGGCACGCTCTAAATTTCAATACGAAAATTATGTAGTAAAAGATGGTGGCGTCTATCGGGATGATACGAAGATCGATATGAAAGGTGGTATTTCTGGTACAGGTATCATCGTTATTCGTAAAGAAGAAGGAGTAAAAGTTTCCATTCAAAATGGTGAGATATGTGCGTATAAAGATTTTAAAGATGAACATGTTACTTATGAAAAAAGAACTTGTCCAGAATAAAATAGTATAATTTGGTATTTTTCTTCCAAACTAATAATGAGGAGGAAAAATATGAAGAAATTAATAGGAATCTGTTGTGCTTTAATGCTTTTCTGTGGATGTTCTCTTGGAGAAGATATGACGAATACGCCAACGAAAAAAACGGAAGAATTTTTATCGAAATATCAAACATTAGATGGCGATGTTTTAGATAGTTTAGATAATGTCATCGATGAAGATGTCAATTTTAATACGACGCAGAGAGATCAGTATCGTGAATTGATGAAGAAACATTATCAAAACTTGACGTATGAGATCAAAGACGAAAAGATCGATGGAAATAAGGCAACAGTTACAGCAGAGATAGAAGTGACAGATTATACAAACATATTAGAAGAAGCAGATAAAGTACTCAAAGAAACTCCTGAGAAATTTCAAGATGAAAGTAAGAATTTTGACGAGAGTAAATTTATGGACTATCGTCTAGAAAAATTGAAAGACGCATCTGATACCGTAACGTATACGGTCAACTTTCACTTAACAAAAAAAGATGGTACTTGGGAGATGGATCCATTATCTGATGAGCAAGAACAAAAAATACATGGTATGTATCGAAATGAAAGATAAGCAATTATCTTTTTTTCGTATTCTAAACGTGTCCACTTCGACATAAACTGATATAGGTGAAAGTTATGAAGAAATGGATGATATTCATTGTTTGTCTTTTTATATTTCCGCTAAATGTAAATGCGATTTCGACAAGCGCACAAGCATCGATTTTATTGGATCAAAATTCTAATCGAATTTTATATGGGCAAAATATAGACACTGTTCGTAGTGTTGCGAGTATTTCTAAAATTATGACAGGAATTTTAGCTGTGGAAAGTGGGAAGTTAGATCATACAGTTACAATTAACGATGTCGTTTTAAGAGCCTATGGATCAGGAATATATGTCAAAGTTGGAGAAAAACTAAAATTACGCGATTTAGTATATGGCTTGATGCTTCGAAGTGGAAACGATGCTGCGCTTGCCATTGCTGATTACGTCGGTGGTAGTGTCGATAAGTTTGTAGCATTAATGAATGAAAAAGCGAAAGAAATCGGAATGAAGAATACGACATTTCATAATCCAAGTGGATTAGATGAAGAAGAGGAAGTTGGAAATTATTCTACCGCCTATGACATGGCAATTCTAATGAGTTATGCCATGAAGAACGAAGATTTTAAAAAAATAGTGGGAACGAAAAAGTATACGTTAAAGACAAATAAAAATCATTATATATGGTATAACAAAAATAAGTTATTGCAAACGTATCAATATGCGACAGGTGGTAAGACAGGATTTACCAAAAAGGCACGTCGGACTTTAGTGTCAACCGCAACAAAAGGAAATGTAAACTTAATAGCAGTGACTCTAAACGATGGAAATGATTTTCAGGATCATGAAAATTTACATGAATATGGATTTGATAATTTCCAGTCCTATTTGGTTTTAAAAAAGGGAAATCTAAAGATTGCGAAAGAAAATTATTATCGTGGAGATACGCTCTATATCAATCAAGATATTCGAATCGCATTACAACCATCGGAAAAAGATGCTGTTCATATCAATTATAAATTAGAAAAAAAAGATGATTATAAAAATGGTGATCAGGTAGGAGTTGTAGAATTATTTTTAGGAGAAGAAAAAATTTCGGACGTTCCAATTATGGTGCGTGTCGAAAACAATGGCAAGCACTACCAAAAAAGCTTATGGGATAAAATCAAGGGTTGGTTCACATCATGATGAATAAAATATGGGCTTTTTTCATCGTAAGTAGCATTCTATTTTCATTATGCACAGGAAATTTAGATACGATGAATAAGCAAATCTTAGATACTGGGAAAGTAGCATTTGAAATGACAGTGAAAATTATACCAGTAATGGCATTATGGTTAGGAATTATGAAAATCGCATCGCTATCGGGACTGTTATCTAAAATGGCATGTAAAATATCACGACCATTAAAAATTTTGTTTCCTGATATTCCCAAGAATCATGAATCTTTTTCCTTGATTTCATCTAATATCATTGCAAATTTATTTGGACTAGGTAACGCAGCAACTCCATTCGGATTGAAAGCGATGGAATCTTTACAAACGATCAATCCGAAAAAAGATACGGCAAGTCGTAGTATGATCACATTTTTAGTGTTAAACACGAGTGGGCTTACTTTGATACCGACGACGATTATTTCTCTGCGGATGATGTATGGCAGTAAAAATCCAACAGAAATCGTAGTAGGATGTATTTTAGCAACGTTGTGTGCGACATTGGCTGGCCTTTTGATGGATCGATTCCTTGCGCGTAGGAGCCGTCATGATTAGCGCTATTTCTAATATGTTAATTCCATGTTTGGTATGTGGTATTATCCTCTATGGCGTAAGATATAAAGTCGATGTATACGACGCTTTTATCGAGGGAGCAAAAGAAAGTTTTCCGATGATAAAATCGATGTTTCCAACGTTTTTAGGTATGATTTTTGGTATCAATTTATTCTTAAATAGTGGTATATTAGAATTTCTTTTGAATTTTTTAAATCCTTTCTTAGAGTTTCTAAAAATTCCATTAGATATTGTTCCAATGGCAGTGTTACGACCAATTTCAGGAAGTTCTACTTTGGCTATTCTAAACCACATTTTTGAAGTGTCTGGACCGGACAGTTTTATCGGAAGACTTGCTTCTATCATTCAAGGATCTACCGATACGACATTTTATATTATTACACTGTATTTTGGATGTGTTGGAATCAAAAAAATTAAGTATGCCTTATGGGCAGGGCTTTTTGCAGATTTGATTGGAATTACTGCTAGTTTAATCATCGTACAATTGCTTTTTTAAGATGTTTCCTGTATAATCTAATCACAGGTGATTGGTATGGAAAGACTACAGAAAGTGATTGCAAATTACGGAGTTTGTTCTAGACGTAAGGCAGAAGAACTAATTTCAAAAGGACATGTTACTGTGAATGGAAAGTTAGTTACAACGTTAGGGACAACGGTAAGTGATAAAGATATCATCGAAGTTGATGGAGAACGAATTAACAAAGAACAAAAAGAGTATATTTTACTGTTTAAACCAAGAGGTACTGTAACGACCACACATGATGATAAAGGTAGAAAAACAGTCATGGATTATATCGAGACAGATAAGAGAGTTTACCCGGTAGGAAGGTTAGATTATGATACGACAGGTGTCTTGCTCTTGACAAACGATGGGGAACTATCTAACATGTTAATGCATCCAAAAGCGGAAATAGAAAAAGTATATGTTGCTAAAGTAAAAGGTATATTGAGTGGGGAAGAGATCAATCGTTTGAAACGAGGAGTTGTGATCGACGGTAGAAAGACAGCGCCAGCCAAGGTAAAAGTGCGAAAGGTAGATAAGAAGGCGCAGACAAGTATCGTTGAGATCTCGATTCACGAAGGTCGTAATCATCAAGTAAAGAAGATGTTTGAACGTGTCGGACACGATGTATTAAAGTTAAAAAGAGAACGTCTTGCTTTTTTAGATTTAAAGGGATTAAAATCTGGAGAATATCGATATTTAAAAATAAAAGAGGTTCATCAATTATATATGCTTGCAAAAAAATAAAAAAGATTTCAAAATTGAAATCTTTTTTTATTCGTCTATTACGATAGCACCAGTAGGGCACATATCAGCAGCATCTTGAATTTCTTCTTCTGCTTCTTTGATATTGCTTCCTTCCACTACAGTTGCTAATCCTTCTTCGTCAATTTCAAAGATATTACTAGCAATTCCTTGGCATGCACCACAACCGATGCATACATCTCTATTTACATGAACTTTTTCCATATATTTCCTCCCGTTTCATTATAAAAAATTTTATGCGAAAATGCAAGGAAATAGTTTAAAAACTTTGTCAAATATGGTATGATGTAAGCAGACGGTAGGTGAGGGTTATTATGGCAAGTCGAATGGAACGTTATTATCAATTAAATACCGAAACGCCAAGACGTAGCAAACGAAATCAAGCATTATATGAGAAGATATACGAAACAAGTGGAGAATACTCTAATATCGAGGGAATTGCTAAGATAGAAAAGACAAATGAAATCGATATTAATAAAATTAAAGAAATGTTACGTCAAAGAGAAGAGAGAAAAAAAGGAAGAGTAGTAAATCAAGAGAATGTTAAAAAAACGACGCCAGAACCACCGAAAGTAGAAAAAATAGAGCCGGCCGTAGAAAAAAATTATGATATTCGTGATATTTTAGTAAAAGCAAAATCTCAAAAAGAAGAAACAGAAAGCGATCGATATCATAGTTTGAAAAATACTCAATATAACATTTTAAAGGGAATTAATCTAAAGGACGAACTAAATAGAAGAGATTATATGGATCAAGATGAAGATGAATTAAAAGAATTGATTCATACGATTACGAATGCAAGTTTATTAAATAAAATGGCTGATGAAGATTTATCGTTAGATTTGTTAAGCGACTTAAAATCGGTCGATAATACACAGATCAATAGTGAAGCAATTCAGGCTATTTTAAAAGAGGAAAAAGAAGAACAGAGAAAACAAGATTTCGATGATACGAGAGATCTAGATAAATCATTCTATACTTCTAGTTTGAACTTTAGCGATGAAGATTTTGATGAATTGGGAGAAATTAAAAAGAAGATTACAAAACGGAGAGCTATTTTAAAAGGCATTGGAATGGTCGTTATTTTGATTCTTGTTGTCGTTGCAGCATACTTTGTGGGAAAATATTTATTATAAAAAGAAAAGTAATTAACTTTTCTTTTTTTCGGTATAAAATATTTTTAACATGATACCGAGTGGAACGAGGAAAAAGAAGATATATAGAAGAAAAGGATAGACTTTAGACAAAAACTGATAGGCATCCGTATTTGTTGGAAAGATAATTTCACTGAGGAAGAAAATGATACCAAGTAAAACAGTATAGATGATTTTTTCATTTTTTTCACTCTGTGTATGCCATATTCTTTTGATGCCGTTTTCTACAAAGTATACAGCGATTGCACACGTGATTAACATGTCAAATATCCATTGGATAGATAGCGTGTTTTCCACGCGTGTGATAAATCCTAAAATAGAAACTCTTTTTAAAATGTGAAATTCTGCATATTGATAGAGCTGACATAATTCTATTCCTAGAATAGATAATGTACAAAAAGCAATGATGAATAACATGACATTTGTGATCAGATAGGAATAAATTACGTGTTGATTAAAGTGTCGATCTTTTTTTATTTGATCTTTTGGTATGATTGTAAGTAAAAAGATAGGGAGTATATTATACGCAACATAGTGTAAAGAGCCAGTTACAATAGGTTGTAAACCTTCGTCCATGAATGGTCTTAGGTTGTTGATATCAACTTGGCCCACAAGACCAATAAAACTAAGTAAATATAAGAATATATCGATATATAATAGGATCATAATAACACGGGCAAATGTAGGCAGTCCTTTAGACAGCATATACCAAATACCGATTGCAAAAATAATCCCGATCATTGTAACAGGAGTACGATATAGATATTGTGAGTTGATGAAGTTGCACAAATTATAAAATATAGTAACGGCAAGAGAGAGAACGAAACCGAGTAATAATAGATTGAGAATAAGAGCGATCTTTCTTCCGAATAATTCCTGATTTAATTCGATAATAGAAAGATTTGGTTTGTAATTCATAATATAGAGAAAAATAAAGATTGGAATCAAACCTATAATGATAGCAAATAAAATTGATATCGGAGTATTTTGCTTTGAAATGAAAAATAAATTATTGATGGAAATACCAACAAAGCAAGAATGCATAATAAAGTAGATAAAAGAGTCAAACTGTATGTTGCTAATTTGTTTTTTCATCTCTTACATCCTCCTCTTTTTGAATGGTTTCATTGAGAGCCCCTTTTGTTTCGAGATTGATCGATACGTCGATATTTACTTTTATATATGGAAAAACGTCGTCATCCCACACGCTTTGAACATGTTTAAAGTAGTCGGGATGATAGCGATAATAGTATAATCCAAATCCAAAAATGTCTGATTTGTATTTATTTTGTGCGGTTGAAATCGCACTTTGTAACATGTCGTGAAGAGAATCTTCAAATTTTTTCGTTATTTTTTCTAGATCGCTAGGTTGCAATAAATCGTAATCACAATTAATTTCTTGTAAAGAACCGTCTGTGGTTACATCGATATCGATAGAAGGTTGATTTTTATCAATTTTATAATTTCGATTGACACGGATATTTGTAATGTTGGCATTGACAAAATTGTTTCCATCACATTTTGTTGTGACGATGACGTTTTTAGCATTGCCATTGATAATATTGATACCTCTACTTTCCTCTCGTTTCGCAAAGCCAACTAGCTTGTCTTCTTTAAAAATGCCTAGATTGCTTAATTCAATATAAGTTTTAGGTTCAGAATTTTCTAAGTTTGCCATGTTTGATCCTTCTTCTGAATCCCCACTGATAATAATACTAGGTAGAACGGGATCGACACCGGGACGTAAAACACTACGTATAAATTGACTATATCCAACATTTGTGGAAATTGATTGATTCGTACTGGAATTTTGTAAGTTGATTACGATATTTTGAGATGGAAACGCTTCTAGGGGCGAAAGAACTTTGACGACGTCTTTTGCTTTCTGATCTCGTGTAATTAAAAAGAAGAATTTTTTTCTAGATTCTGGATCTCGCATGAATAAATCGACGACTTTAAAAACACCTTCTTTTGCGATATCACTACTCATGACGATTACAGAAACATGTCCTAGATATGTCGACCTTGGATTTTTTAAATCGATTTCTCGCATTGCTTCTGATAAAGTAGGACCAACTCCACTAAAGACAGTCGTTTGACTTTCTCCTTCTTTGCTACTCACTTGTGCTTTTTTTGCATTGGCAATGGAGTAGCTAATCTCATATCCACTTTCGACCTTATCGATTGCAACTGCTGTTACAATCGATAAATCATCTAATTCTTTGTAATCGAAACATCCGGTAAAGAAAAATATGAGAGATAAAATCAATATTAATTTATATTTCAGATTGATCAACTCCTAATCTACGTCGATTTTTCTTTGTAAAGAAGTCTGGACGATATTTTATTTTGTTTCTGGCACGACGAACGAGTCCATCTTTTAAGATTGCTTGATTGAGAGGACTTAATGGAGTTAAATATGGTGTCCCCATGATTTCTAGACTACAAATTTTAGTGAGAAAGATGATTCCAATTACGACGAATCCAACCAGGCCCATAATAGCAGAGGCAATCAGAAATATGACGCGCCAAAATCTAAGTGCATTTATAAAATCAATATCAGTAAAGAGAAACCCTGATATAGAAGTCATTGCGACGACAATGACGACGATAGGGGATACAATTCCAGCATTTACTGCAGCATCACCTAATACGAGAGCGCCTACGATACTAATCGAAGATCCCATAGCGCTAGGAATACGAATATCGCTTTCTCTTAGAATTTCAAAAGTGGTAATGAGAATTAAAATTTCAAAGATGGTTGGAATTGGAACACCTTCTCGTTGTACTGCGATCGAGATGAGTAGTCGATCGGGAATGATCTCTTGATTGAATGTTGTCACCGCGATATAAAGTGCGGGAGTCATAATAGTAGTGAGAAATGCTAGAAATCTTAACGCTCTTGATAAAGTTACATTAGAAGGTTTTTGATAGTAATCATCTGCTGTTTGGAAAAAGTCCATAAATAACCCTGGTAGTACAATTACGTAAGGAGAGTTTTCCACAATGATAGCTATTTTTCCATCTAAGATAGATCCACAGACAAGATCAGGCCTTTCTGTTGTCACAGCTTTTGGAAAATCTGTGTATTGCTTAGGAGATAGATATTCTAGAATATAACCACAATCTAAAATGCCATCAATATCTATTTTTTTTAGTTTATTGACGATTTTTTCTACTTTTTCCTGTGGTACGACGTCCTGTAAGTATGCCACTGCTACTTTCGTTTTCGATCTTCTACCAACGATTGTTTCGTTTAACCATAGATGAGGATCTTTAATTCTCTTTCGAATCAATCCTAAATTCATCATGTAATTTTCTGTAAAACTATCTTTTGGACCTCGTAAATTTTTTTCGTCATTTGCTTCTGTAACGCCTCGATCTAGTACACTTTTTGTCTCTAATGCGATCGCGCTACTGTTTCCATCGATAAAAATGACTGTGAATCCCGAAGATAAAAAGTAAAAGAGATTGTCAAAGTCTTCTACCGTCCTCATTTTACTATTTAAAATTGTATCTTTGAGACGTTGGTAAACTTTGTTCGTGCTTAGTTTTATTTCGTCTTTTACATCTTCACTCAAGCTTCGCATTAAAAAGTCGCTTACTTTGTCATCGCTCGCGACACTTTCGATATACATATATGCGACCGTATTTTTTTTGAAATGAATGATACGAGAATTAATATCACAACTATTCCCATTCATTTGTTTTATGGTGTCGATATTTTTTTGTAAATTTGTATATAATTTCTTTGTTTTATTCATAGGCATCCCTCGTTCATCATTATCATACCCAAAATTAATCAGAATATCATAAATATCAATGATGTATGTTATAATTAGTATGGTGATTTTATGGAAAAACATATTTTAAAAATAGAAAAATTGGATCATAGTGGAAGAGGAATTGCGCATTGTTGCGATAAAATTGTGTTTGTTCCATATGCTTTAATAGACGAAGTTGTCGAAGTGGAAATTGTAAAAGAAAAGAAATCGTGGATGGAAGGGCGTATGATTCGAATTTTAGAATCTTCTGAAAGACGAATCAAGCCAACTTGTCCGTATTACGATGTTTGTGGTGGCTGTGATGTAATGCATATGTCTTATCAAGATCAAATCGCATGGAAGGAAGAAAAAGTAAAAGAGATTATGCAAAAGTTTGCTGGATTGTCTCCGTCGGCCATCTCTCATTTGATTCCATGTGAGCAAGAGAAAAATTATCGAAATAAATTAGTATTGCAAGTACAAGATGATATTGGTTTTTTTGAAAAAAGAAGTCATCATCTTGTCAAAATTGAAGAGTGTCAAATTAGTGATGCACGCATAAATGAAGTATTACGAATGATTCGTTCTCGTATTCCACTAACGAATGTTCATCAAATTATGATTCGAGCGAGCAAAAATACAGATGATATCATGGTGGTTTTCGATGTTTCAAAGCCGTTTATAATGGAGGACGTAATATCTATATTGAAAGATAAAGTCTCTTCTATTATTATGAAACAAAATCATAAGTATAAAACAGTATTTGGAAAAGATGATATTGTTGAGAAGTTAAATGGCGTGTCATTTCAGATCGCTTCAGATGCTTTTTTTCAAGTCAATACTAAGCAAACAGAGAAATTGTATCAAGCAGTGAAAGATGCTTTTGTATTGTCTCGTGATGATGTTGTTTTGGATTTGTATTGTGGAACTGGAACCATTGGTATTTTTTTAGCTCCATTTGTGAAACAAGTCATCGGAGTAGAAGTAAATGCACAGGCGATAGAAAGTGCGAAGAAGAATCAGGAATTAAACAAAGTCTCTAATATAGAATGGAAATTAGGTAAAGTAGAAGATGTGATACCTGCTTTACAAGTGGATCCAAATGTTGTGATTGTCGATCCACCTCGTAGTGGCTTAGACGTGAAGACGATAGAAAGAATCAAAGATTGGAATGTAGAAAAAGTAGTGTATGTATCTTGTGATCCTGTTACACTCGCACGAGATTTAAAAATGTTACAAGAAAAATACGACGTTGTAAAGATAGTTCCAGTTGATATGTTTCCACAGACAAAACA
>ERZ1643251.1925-NODE-1925-length-22224-cov-5.770039_pt1 | contig 22224 bp, 23 predicted proteins | sample MGYA00579261_ERZ1643251 | MGnify/ENA primary metagenome ERZ1643251 (study PRJEB29033, sample SAMEA4952267) | chicken gut metagenome | biome: Broiler Chicken; feature: Gastrointestinal Tract; material: Caecum | place: Ireland | collected 2018 | study: Broiler... | reverse complement strand
CTTTATCTACTTTTCTATGCTGATTGACGCAATATTAGTGTGAACAGGCTCTAATCAACTGATAATGGAAATACTGATAGGCACAACCAATCACTCAAAGGTCAAGCGTATCACCGAGCTGCTCGACGGCACAGACGCGCGGCTGCTGACACTCGCCGACATTGTAGCCGCCGTCGGACATGAGCTCGGCGAGCCGGACGAGGTAGGCGCGACGCCCGAGGAAAACGCCCGCATAAAAGTCGCGTACTACCGGAAATATCACGAGCCGGTGATCTGTCAGGACTCGGGGCTGTATTTCGACGAGCTGCCGTTCGACGACCCGCGCCAGCCCGGGCTGAATATCCGCACGGCGAACGGCTCAAAGCGGCTCGACGACGACGAGATGATCGAATATTATTCGAGTCTTGTCGCGTCACTCGGCGGTCGGGTCACAGCTTATTATCTCGACGGCTACGCGGTCTCGCGGCGCGGCAATATAACTTCATTTATGGAGAACAGCGAGATGACCCGGCTCGGATCGTTTTATATGGTCTCGACCCCGTCAGAGAAACGCAACCCGGGCTGGCCGCTCAACTCATTGTCGCAAAACAAAAACACGCTTGAATATTTCGCCGAAGCCGGCGGCGACCGGTACAAATCACTCGGCGACGAAGCATCTATCGCTGCATACAAGTCGCGGCTGGTTAAGTTTTTACACCACGCCTTGGGGCTGGATTGACTATATTGATATTGTATAATCTGACAAAATTATGCTTGATTTACTTGATTTACACAAATACTTTATACTTTCACACCTGAAACCGGGCGACTGCGCGGTCGACTACACAATGGGCAACGGTCACGACACCGAGTTTCTGTCAAAGACGGTCGGCGAAAACGGGCGCGTGTTCGCGTTTGACATTCAGCCGAACGCGCTGAATTCAACCAAAGCCCGCCTTGTCGCGAGCGGCTGTCCCGACAACTACACGCTCTTTTGCACGTCGCACCACCGCGCCGCCGAGTTCGTCGACCGCAAGGTCCGCGCGGGTATGTTCAACCTCGGCTACCTGCCCGGCAGCGACAAGAAAATCACGACTATGCACGAGACCACGCTCGCCGCTATCGACGCCGCGATCTCGCTTATGGACAGTGACGCCATTGTCCTCATCGCAATCTACCCCGGACACGCCGAGGGCGAGCTCGAGGGGAGACTTGTCGGCGAGAAGCTGTCGGCGCTCGACCGGCATCAATATACAGTCGGCTGCTTCAAGCTGATTAACTCGCCGACCAGTCCGTATTTCTACATTGTCGAAGGTCATTGATATGCGCTCGTATCTCAATATTATCGATATCACGTCGTCGCGCGAGATACGCGCCGCCGAATTCGGATTTTACGCTGAAAAGCCGTCGTTCTGTCTGCTCGGTGAAAATGAGTGCATACTTTTTGAGCGCGACAATATTAAATATATATTTTCACTCGCTGACGGCAGTATATCGAGGCTCAAGGAAGAAACCGAGGTTCAGTTCCCCGCCCCACCCGACGATGTCGAAATATACCTGCAAATTCTGTCCGACGCCGGAGATACCGTCTATACAGCGCTGACACTTCACGGCTCCGACGGCGACACTGTACTCTGCCGCTTCATGGGCACTGTAAATTCCATCGGCGAGCATCCGTTGTCCCGCGACGGCAGACACGTCGTGTTTTTCGGTTATCCGTGTCCAAAGGGACTGGATACCCCCGAATGACATAATACTGTATTATAAACCAGTATTATATGTATTTTAGTTTTAATTGTGAATCAAATTCACTTTAACATCGGAGATATACAATGCAAAACATACAGGATATAATCGAAAAAATCGCTGCCGTCGTCGACACGCACAAGCTGTCGGGCGGCAGATACGCGCGCTGGATTACCCCCGGAAATAACAATCGCGACACCGGTATCAACCCATACGGCTGCGCCGACGCCGCGAATATCCTCTACACGATCGGCCGCTTCCCGTCGGACGCGGATGAACGCGCCGAATGGGTCAAGGCACTGCGTGAAATGCAGGACCCTGAGACCGGTCTGTTCAACGAAGCCACGCATCATCCGATCCACACGACCGCGCACTGCATGGCGGCGCTCGAGCTGTTCGACGCGCAGCCGCTCTATCCGGCGAAGTCGCTTTTATACACCGCCGAGCCCGGCAGACTCGAGGGACTTCTCGATTCGCTCGGCTGGTACGAAAATCCCTGGCCGCAGTCGCATCAGGGCGCGGGAATCTACGTCGCGATGAATCTGTCGGGCGACGTCAACCCCGACTGGAACCGCCGCTATTTCGAATGGCTATGGAACGAAGCCGACCCGATAACCGGTATGTGGCGGCGCGGCGAGACTACGCGCGACGGTACAAAGCCGCTCTATATGCACATGGCAGGCAGCTTCCACTATCTGTTCAACCACGAATACGCGCATATGCCGCTGCGCTACCCCGAGCGCATGATCGACAGCTGTATCGAGATGTTCGACCGCCGCGAGCTGCCGTCGAGCTTCGGCAAATGCTGCAATTTCATCGAAATCGACTGGATATTCTGCCTGACCCGCGCGTCGAGACAGACCCCGCACAGATTCTACGATATCCGCGAACGTCTCGAGGCGTTCACCAAGGATTACCTCGAATTCTGGCGGAGCGCCGACTATGCTTCCGACGACACTATAAACGACCTGCATATGCTGTTCGGCGGAGTCTGTGCGCTCGCGGAGCTGCAGCAGACACTGCGCGGCGAGCTGATTTCAGACAAGCCGCTGCGGCTCGTGCTCGATCGCAGACCGTTTATTTGACCGCTTACTATTTTCTCGAGCATAGTCCAATTAACCGAATATAGTTAAAGGGCTGTCGCCATTAACGCGACAGCCCCTGCTGTTTATTTTATTTGCCTGTTTAAGTTATCAGGTATGATTCTGATTTACGCTCATTCCACACTGACATCCGAAACGGTTATCGTCACCGCGATGCCATAATCACATTCGTATTCGCGGAAATCCCCATCCAGCGTGATTTCGGCCATTGAGCTGCCATCATTTCCGAGCTTGACCCAGATAGGCGTCTCCTCGCCGATTGTCAGCTCGGTATACTCGTCAATACGCGTGCTGCCAAAGGCAGTCGCGCTCTCGATGCCGCTGCCGAGCGACGGATAACCGCTCTTTTCGTGACCGTCCTTTTCGATTCGGTATAACTCGAAGCTGTCGCCGGCAAGCTGAATAGCAATGCGCTCGCTTGATTCATCGACATTTCCGTAGCTTTTACCGACCTCGACCCACTCGCCGTCGCTGTATATGCTGACGGCTATGCTCCGCGACTTCACCGTGTCGTCGTAGACGATGTCGTAATATTGCAGCTCGTCGTCGAAAATCTCCAGTGCTTCTTCAGTCTCCTTCGAGAAATCACTGGGAGCAATCGACGTTGTAAGCTCCGACTCACCGCCGCAGGATGCAGCCATAATACAAAGCAGGATTGATAATATTGATAGCGCGATACTTTTCATGAATATTCCAAGCCTCCTGTTTTATTTAAAATTAATTACAGATAATATTTTCCGCAATATGCTTTGCGTGCCGATATTGACTTGCCGATATATGTTCTGTTTGCCATCTTTATTTGTCGCCGTACAGCTTCGCCTGCGACTCGATCAATGCCTTGTCGTCGAAATAGTTTATCTTCATCGCCGCGCGCACGTCCGACAGAGTCTCGGCAGCGACCTCGCGCGCCGCTTCACTTCCCTTTTTCAGTATGTCGTAAACTCCGGCGATATCGCGCTGGTACTCGGCACGGCGCGCTCTTATCGGCGCGAGCGTCTCCTCGAGCACCGCGAGCAGGAACTTCTTGACCTTAACGTCTCCGAGTCCGCCGCGCTGATAGTGCGCTTTAAGCTCGTCGAGATTCGCGTATTCGGGCAGATATTCGGCGAAATGCGCGTCGGTCGCGAACGCGTCGAGATAGGTGAACACCGTGTTGCCCTCAATTTTGCCCGGGTCGCTTATCTTGATATGGTCGGGGTCGGTATACATACTCATGACCTTGGTCTTGAGGTCGGCGGAATTTTCGGACAGATATATGCAGTTGCCGAGCGATTTCGACATCTTCGCGCCGCCGTCAATGCCCGGAAGCCGTCTCGCCGAAGCCTCGGTCGGCAGCATCGCATCCGGCTCGACGAGAGTCTCGCCGTAGACGTCGTTGAACTTGCGCACGATCTCGCGCGTCTGCTCGATCATCGGCAGCTGGTCCTCGCCGACCGGAACGGTCGTCGCCTTGAACGCCGTGATGTCGGCAGCCTGACTTATCGGGTAGGTGAAGAAGCCGACCGGAATGCTCGTCTCGAAATTGCGCAGCTGTATCTCGGCTTTGACGGTCGGATTGCGCTGCAGGCGCGACACGGTGACAAGGTTCATGTAGTAAAACGACAGCTCGCAGAGCTCGGGAATCTGCGACTGTATCAGCAGCGTCGTCTTTTCGGGGTCGATTCCGGCTGACAGATAGTCGAGCGCGACCTCGATTATGTTCTGTCTTATCTTTTCGGGATTGTCGGCGTTGTCGGTAAGCGCCTGCGCGTCGGCGATCATTATGAATATCTTTTTATATTCGCCTGAATTCTGTAGCTCGACGCGACCGCGCAGCGAGCCGACGTAATGTCCGATGTGCAGCTTGCCGGTAGGACGGTCGCCGGTCAGGATAATTTTGTCTGACATTGTAGTTATATCGCCCTCGACATAATGAGGGCTTCCTTTCATCGTTATATGAAGCCATAATCGGTATAATTTATGAAAAAAGCGCGTCCGGATTCCGGACGCGCTGGTGCGAGAAACGGGACTTGAACCCGTATGGTAAGAACCACACGCCCCTCAAACGTGCGCGTCTGCCAGTTCCGCCACTCTCGCATTTGTATTTGGGATTGCTCCCTTCAACAGGTAATATTATATCATATCCGGCAGGCTTTGTCAAGAGGTATTTTAAATTTTCACAATTCGCCATTCTTTTCGCGCTCGCAATTTGATTTTAATGCAGTTTTCATATATTCAACCGGTGACATACCTACGACAGCACGGAATTTCTTCGAAAAATACCCGCTGTCGGCATATCCGCAGCGCGCCGCGACCTCGGCTACCGTCATATACGACTGTGCGAGCAGCTTCTTTGCCTCGCCAATGCGCAGCGCCGTCAGATACCCGAGCGGAGTCGAGCCGGTGTCGCTTATAAAGCAGCGGCGGAAATAGTCGGGATTGTATCCGAGCGCCGGATACCCTCCGAAATGTCGAACTCGCAGTCCGAAATTTTTTGAAACAGCAGATTCTTGAACTCGGCGACGAACGGATAGCGGTAGCGCACGCCCAGATACTTCTTTATAAACTGCACGACCGCCTCAAGCAGGCTGTCCGCGATGGCTTCGTAGTTCGCCTCTTTCTCGGCAGTGAGCTTCATTATCATGAAAAAGAGCGGCTCAAGGCTGCCGTCGTAGTCGTGTACGACCTCGACCGAGTCAAAGTCGAGCCTTTCGGCGGCGATGTATATGTCTGTATAAGTCTCGTCGCCCTCGGTAAATCCGCCGTGCTCGACAAACGGCGGTATCACCATTACATCCTGCGCGGCGATGTCGTAGTCTCTGCCGTCTATATGGGAAATATTGTGTCCGGTGAGGTTTAATATTATCTCCCAGCAGTCGTGGCTGTGCAGCGGCGCGCTCTTTATCGGGTGCGGCGTGATGTTTGAACGCAGAACATTCATATAATAAAGTCTCCGATTCTACTATTCATGTATTATAATCTTACCACGCCAATTGATATTTGTCAATGGAAAAACCGCACATATTAAATATATTAGTGATTGACGCGCCGGTCACAATGTGGTATACTTTATATAAAGTCAGAACATAAAACTTAATTCCGACTTACATAAAGTCATTCCGGAGAATCATATGAAAACACCAAAGACTACCTTTATCTGCTCCGAGTGCGGCTATAGCTCGGCAAAATGGTACGGCAAATGCCCGTCCTGCGGTAAATGGAATACAATGGAAGAAACCGAAGCGCAGCCCGAGACCGAGCTTCCAAAACGGACAATAAAACGTATATCCCCCGAGAGCGAGAGCGCGCCGGTCAGATTTGACGAGCTGTCGCTGCCGGACGTCATCCGCCAGCCGACCGGCATGAGCGAGCTTGACCGCGTCCTCGGCGGCGGACTCGTGCAGGGGTCGGTAGTACTGCTCGCCGGCGAACCCGGCATCGGCAAATCCACCCTGCTTTTACAGATTTCGTCAAGCCTGTGCAAGCCGACCGAAAATACCGAACGCCGCGTGTTATACGTCTCGGGCGAGGAGTCGCAGGGGCAGCTGAAGCTGCGCGCCGAGCGGCTCGGAGTTCACGGCAAAACCTTGTACGTGCTGACCGATACCAACGTCGAGCGCATACTTTCGCGCACGTCCGAAGTGAAGCCGGACATCATCATAGTCGACTCGATACAGACAATGTACGACGAGCATATCGCCAGCGCGCCGGGCAGCATCGCGCAGGTGCGCGAATCGGCGCTCGCGTTCATATCAAAAGCCAAAAACGAAAATATCTCGATTATCATGGTCGGTCATGTCAACAAGGAGGGCGGGATCGCCGGGCCAAAGGTGCTCGAGCATATGGTCGACGCCGTCTTATATTTTGAGGGCGAGAAGCTCCGCTCCTACCGCATAATCCGCGCGATCAAGAACCGCTTCGGCTCGACAAATGAAATCGGTATGTTCGAAATGTCCGACAGCGGACTTGAGGAGGTCACAAACCCGTCTGAGGCTCTGCTGTCCGGACGCCCGACCGGAGTGTCCGGCAACTGCGCCGTCTGCGTCATGGAGGGTACCCGTCCGATAATCGCCGAGGTGCAGGCGCTCGTCGCGCAGACCTCCTACCCCTCCCCGCGCCGCACGTCGAACGGCATCGACTACAACCGGATGTGCCTGATTCTCGCAGTGCTCGAAAAACGGCTCGGTTACCGTTTCTCGGTCAACGACGTCTACCTCAATGTCATTGGCGGTCTGCATATCGACGAGCCTGCGTCCGACCTCGCGGTCGCGCTCGCGCTGATATCGTCAATCAAGGACGAGCCGGTCGCGGACGACCTCATCGCGATAGGCGAGATAGGACTTGCCGGCGAGTGCCGTGCGGTACGCAATTTCGAGCAGCGCGTGAGCGAAGCGGTTCGGCTCGGATTCCGTAAAATCATAGTCCCTGCCCGCAATCTCGAACGCAAGCCGGCGAGCTTCGACAATGTGAAACTTATACAAGTAAAGAGCATATTCGATTCGATTAATCTCGGATAATTGACTGTTATAAATAGACCGAATCACGATAGTTCGCGGTTATAAAGAGAATTCGCAATCATTATTCAAATAAGCCTTGATTTTTTTGAAATTGCATTCATTTATTTTGATATATTCACATCATGTTCATATTTGTATGTTATACTGACTATTGAATTAATCCCAAACCCGGAAAGGAATGTGAATTTATGTCGAAAGGCACAAAGCAATTCATTTCACTATTGTTGTTATCCTCCTTTGCGGCGAGTACGCTCGCTTGCGGAGCGCCCGAATCCTCCGGTGATGAGACCTCGGCTGTTACCACAACCACAGAGGAGACGACACTGAACCCCGAGGACGCGCGGCTCGCGGTCGACGACGAGCTGCCTGATAAGGACTTTGAAGGCCAGACCTACACGATACTTACCTACGACCAGCATAAAGCTGACGTTTTCTCAGAGGGCTACAACGGCGACGTCATCAACGACGCTGTGTATGAACGCAATGAAAAGGTAGCGGAACGCTTTAATGTGAAAATTGACGTAAACAGTCAGCCGACACACGGCGAGCTCACAACCTTCGCCAACACCGCCATCATGGCCGGCGACGACGCGTTCCAGATTGTGGCCTGCCATGTCGTCCAGCTCGGCTCGACGATTATGCAGGGACTCTACATGAACTGGTATGATCTCCCCTACATCGACTTTTCGAAGCCGTGGTGGTCGCCGAGCACGACCAACGACCTCACCTACGGCGACGACAAGGCGCTGATTGCGGTCGGCGACCTCGCGCTGTCGAGTCTCGCCGCGACCTACTGCTATTTCTATGACAAGACCGACGCCGAGACATATAAAATCGAGGATTTGTATGATGTAGTCTGGGACGGCAAATGGACGATTGACTACGTAATGCAGGTCACAAAGGATATCTACGAGGATCTGAACGGCAACGGTGAGCGCGACGAAGAGGACTACTACGGTATGACGCAGCAGATGCAGAGCGCGCTCAATACCTATCTCTGGGCGTGCGGCGGCAAGGTCATGCAGAAAAACGCGCAGGGTATACCCGAGCTCGTCTACAAGACCGAAAAGACCAACAACATAATCGAAAAGCTCTACCAGCTCTGCTATGAATCGGAAGGAGTCTGCACAGCGCGCAAATTCGACCAGTCGATGGTCACGTCGTCGGCAGACGATGTGATCCACTACATCGGCGCAATATCGTTCAAGGAGAACATGACACTTATGACCGCCGGTACGCTTGATATGACGATCAACTACTTCCGCGACAAGTCTACCGAATACGGAATTCTGCCATATCCGAAGTACGACGAGGCGCAGGAGGACTACTACACGATGGTCGACGGCTACCATGCCGCGCTCGCGATACCGAAGTCGGTGCAGGACCTTGATTTTGTCGGCATCATAACCGAGGCGCTCAACGCCGAGAGCTACAAGATAGTCTTCCCGGCATATTATGAGGTCGCGCTCAAGACCAAATACGCGTATGACGACGAGTCGGTGCAGATGCTTGATATGATCGTTGACAGCCGAATCTTTGATTTCGGCTATGTATACGACGCTTGGAAAGGTATGTCGTTCTACTTCCAGAACATAATCTACACCAACAAGAGCAAGGACTTTGAGTCTTATTACGCGAAAAACTCATCTTCGGCTATAAAATATTACGACGAACTGCTCGAATTCTTTGAAGAAATGGAATAAACGCAGTATGTATTTAGACGTCGGAATGACTTAAAATCATCCCGCAGTCGGAATAAATTTAAATATTCGGGCGGGAGTCGTCAGATTCCCGCCCGAATAGCGAGGTCGAGTATGTTTTATAATGATTTTGAATCCGAGCTTGAATTTCTGCTTGACAAAGGCGCACCGTCAATAAAATATCTGGTCAGGCGCGATTATATGGACTGCGATCGTAGCTCGCCCGATATGCTTAATTTACAAGCGATGATATTCGAGCAGCCCAATATCAAAAAGCTGCTGACCTTACAGCACGCCGACGGCTGGCTCGGCTGTGAGCTGCATGGCAACAACGGATTTGACTGTATAATCACAAAGCTGCTCGATTCGGGTGTCGAGCCTGATAGTCAGGTCATAGCTCGCGCCGTCAGTGCGCTGACCGACTCTGACATAATGTTGAATCACAAATCGACCTTTCGCGGCGGCGACGCGCTCGACGCTGACGGTCGCGGCGGCAACCGCGCCGTTGTCGCGAAAATCCTCGCGAGAGCCGGATATTCCGAATCAAAGTCTCCGCTTCGTGACGAGATATCGCTTGCTTGGGAGCAGGTTTTCGCGTCACTATGCTATACCTCGGTCGACGATTTCACAATAAAATCCGGCGGCAAGCGTTATTACAAACCGAGAGCCCGCTTCCCCGGCGCGAATCACATCGAACTGCTCGGGCTCGCGCATACTTGGCAGACAACCGATAAACTCGACGCCGCGCGCCGTTCGGTCGCGAACTGCTACCGCTTGATGTGTGACATCGACGAGCAAATCACATTCAAGAAGCCGCGTGAATTCGGCGGCGGCTTTGTCGGACCGTTCAATTTCGACTGGCAGTCGCTGTCGCCGCTGACGCCGGGGCTAATAATCGCGCTGACGCAGGACGATTATAATTATAAATTCGCGTTCTGGCTGCGCAGTCTCACGAACACGCCGCGCTGGGCGATTCAGTCGACAGGGTCGTATGAGTCGCTCGCCGAGCTTGTGAAAAGCGGAGAGCTCGTGCGGAGCATACCTGACAAGACCTTCCGCGCCTTTCATCAGGTCAGCGGTATTGAGCCGAATCTGCGAAAAAAGGGCGCGGCCGAATGTGAGCTTGTATATTGCGCGCTTCGAGCGATACACTCCGCACTCGAGTGAAAAACGCGATGAGGTTAATCCGAGCTTGCTATTTTGTCTGCCGAAGCAATATCCGTGATAGGTTCGACACAGACTTGCCATTTTATCTGTCGAAGCCATAGCCGCGATTCCCATCCCCGCTGGCACCCGCGCTCGGACGGACACTCGGCTTCCGGATTTCTTTCATCAATTTTTCCGCACATTTTTTGCAAAACCTATTGACAAACCCATAATTATGTGGTATACTATCTATTGTTGAGTCCTAAGACCACAGGTTAGGCGCAAGCCGGGTAAAGAATCCTGCCGAGGATGAGACTGATATTTAAGCTATTTTGAGCCGCGTTTTTTCGCGGTCAAAAGCTGTGTCAGTCCTTTGCTCGGAGTTGGTCCGGACGAAGGATTTTTTGTTTATATCAGGAGGTGAACACCATGCCAAGTGAGAAAATACTCGCCGTAAAGCAGCAGGCAGTCAGCGAGCTTACCGAAAAAATCAAGGCTGCAAGCGCGGGCGTTATCGTCAACTATTCGGGTATCACCGTTGCGGACGACACTAAGCTTCGCGCCGAGCTGCGCAAAGCCAACGTCGAATATTCGGTCATCAAGAACACCCTCACCGGCAGAGCCTGCGAAGCAGCCGGCTACGGTGATCTGAAGAAGGTGCTCGAGGGCATGACCGCAATTGCTATCGGTACTGACGACCCGGTCGCACCCGCGAAGATTCTTAAGGATTATGCCGACAAGATCGAAACCTTTGAACTCAAGGGCGGTTTCGTCGACGGCGAAGTGCTTGACAAAAAGGGAGTTGAGGCACTCGCGGCTATCCCGCCGAAGCCGATGCTCATCGGGAAGATGCTCGGCTCGCTTCAGAAGTCGCTGTATGGTCTTGCATACGTGCTCCAGGCGAAGATCGACAAGGAGAACGGCGGCGCCGATACTCCCGCGGAAGCGTAATCAAAAGCACGCTTACACTAAAGTCGTAATAACAGCTTTATAATAAAGTTGTGATATCGATTTTATTATGTCGGCAGCATGACCGACACCAACGCAGTGAAATACTGCGAATTCAAAAACATTTTATTTCAGGAGGTTAATTAAAATGGCTAACGAAAAGACCACTAAAATCTTAGAAGATATCAAAACCCTTACCATCCTTGAGCTCGCTGATCTCGTAAAGGCGCTCGAGGAGGAGTTCGGCGTATCCGCGGCTCCTGTTGCGGTTGCCGGCGCGGCAGCTCCCGCAGCTGAGGCAGCTGAGGAAAAGACCGAGTTCGACGTCGTCCTCACTGGCGCTGGCGCAAACAAGCTCGCGGTTATCAAGGTTGTCCGCGAAGTTACCGGTCTCGGTCTGAAGGACGCAAAGGATCTTGTCGAGGGCGCTCCGAAGACTGTCAAGGAAGGTGCATCCAAGGAAGACGCAGAAGCTCTCAAGACCAAGCTCACCGAGGCTGGCGCTACTGTCGAGCTGAAGTAATCATCACTGATTATAACGACCGCACCGAATATCGGTGCGGTTTTTTATATTGTCGTCGGAATATTATAGGTTGTCGCAGTCAGCTGAATTTCGATCACACATCTTCGTCGGTAATTACCACGTCAGCCGGATCCTCGCTAATATGCTTTTTGTCACTATCTCCCCTGCCCGACTTCGCGCCGCGGAAGCGGCGGCGGTATTCTGCCGGCGGGATACCGAGCTGCAAGCGGAAATTCCGGTTGAAGCTGCGCAGCGAGTTGAACCCGCAGTCGCTCGATATGTCAAGAATCGTCGCTTCGCTGCTCTGTAATAGATAGCAAGCGCGGCTGATTTTGTACTGTATCACATATTCGCTGTAGGAAATGCCGACCGTCTGACGGAAATATCGGGACAGGTAGCTGTAGTCGTAACCGGTCGACCGAGCGAGTGCGGCAAGCGTGCATTCAGATTTGAAGTTTTGCTCAATAAATTTGAATATGTCGTATAGCAGCATATTCGAGCCAACCGCTGATTCGCGCAGAACCGCGTGCTCGTCAAAGCAACCGCAGAGCGAATATAGCAATCCCTTTGTCTCGAATATACCTCGCTTCTCGGTAAAGCTATCGAGCTTGTCTATGTAGAATTTATCAGGTCGAAACAGATTGTCAACCGGTATTTGCGAGGAGGTCTTTTCGGTATACGCGTTCACGAGCTTCGGTGAGAACAGGCAGAGTATGTGCCGCGACTCTGTCGGCGTGCGCATTGAATGAATCTGATTCGGGAAAATAAGCAGCGCGTCTCCGGCTCCGAGCGTGTATTGCAGGTCGTCGACTTCGACACACATCTCGCCATCGAGCACACAGAGAAACTCGAAGCAGTGGTGCATATGCGCCGGATAATCGAAATTTTCGCCTTTTTCCACGAGAAAATAATCGGCCGACAGCGAGTGCTTGAATTCGTAGAACATAAAATCGCCTCCACAGCAAAATCTGTCTATAAATTATAACATAAAGGACGCGATATTTCAAGAGTTTTATTTTATAATATAACCGAATACATATCATTTTTGCGGAGGTATACTGCTATGAAGGAATTTTATCCGTCCATACCACAGGTTAAATACGAAGGTACGACTTCGAAAAACCCGATGGCATTCAAATGGTACAACCCCGACGAAATCGTCGACGGCAAGCCGATGCGTGAGCAGCTCAAGTTCGCTATGTCCTACTGGCACACGATGTGCGCCGAGCTGACCGATATGTTCGGCGTCGGGACTATAGACAAGACCTACGGCTCGACCGATCCGATGGAGCAGGCGAAAAACAAAGCTTACGCCGCGTTTGAACTCATGGATAAGCTTTCGATCGACTACTTCTGCTTCCACGACCGCGACATCGCGCCCGAGGCTGACACGCTCGCTGAGAGCAATAAGCGCCTTGATGAAATAGTCGAGCTGATTGCCGGTCTAATGAAGCAGTATGACAAAAAGCTGCTCTGGGGCACCGCCAACTGCTTCGGCAACCCGCGCTATATGAGCGGCGCCGGTACGGCTCCGAACGCCGACGTCTTCGCTTTCGCGGCGGCGCAAATCAAAAAAGCAATCGAAATCACCGTAAAGCTCGGCGGCAAGGGCTATGTATACTGGGGCGGTCGAGAGGGCTACGAGACCCTGCTCAACACCGATATGAAGCTCGAGCTCAACAACCTCGCGTATCTTCTGAAGCTCACATCCGAGTACGGTCGTTCGATCGGCTTTGACGGAGACTACTATATCGAGCCGAAGCCGAAGGAGCCGACCAAGCATCAGTACGACTTCGACGCGGCTACCGTCTGCGGCTTCATCCAGAAATACGGTCTCGACCGTGACTTCAAGCTGAATATCGAAGCAAACCACGCGACGCTCGCCGCCCACACCTTCCAGCATGAGCTGACGGTCGCGCGCATCAACGGCGCGTTCGGTTCTATCGACGCAAACCAAGGCGATGTTCTGCTCGGCTGGGACACCGACCAGTTCCCGACCAACGTATACGAAACCGCGCTCTGTATGCTCGAAGTCATCCGCGCCGGCGGCTTCACGAACGGAGGTCTGAACTTCGACGCCAAGACAAGACGTCCGTCGAACACTCCCGAGGACATCGCGCAGGCTTACATCGCCGGCATGGATTCGTTCGCGCTCGGTTATAAGATAGCGAGAAAGATTGTGGCTGACGGCAGAATCGACGAGTTCGTAAAGCAGCGCTACTCGAGCTACTCGAGCGGCATCGGCAAGAAGATCCTCGACCGCACCGCTACAATAGACGAGCTCGAGAAATACGCGCTCGGTCTCGGCGATGTGACAACGAACACAAGCGGCAAGCAGGAATATCTCGAGGATATCCTGAACATTATAATGTTCGGTTGATTTGGATGAAATCGTATTTAGGTTATAATCATGAAATATACAATCGGTATTGATATAGGAACGTCCGGCACAAAGACCGTGCTGTTCGACAGTCTCGGCAAAAAGCATTCATCCTGCACTGTCGAATATCCGCTCTACCAGCCGCAGAACGGCTGGGCGGAGCAGGATCCGGCTGACTGGAAAAACGCGGTATTCGCTTCTGTCGCGGACGTAGTCGCGAATAGCCGAGTCGATCCAACCGATATCGTCGGCATAGGTCTGTCCGGACAGATGCACGGACTCGTCATGCTCGACGCTGACGGAAATGTGCTTCGCCGTTCGATAATCTGGTGCGACCAGCGCACCGCAGCCGAGTGCGCCGACATCGAAGAGCTTGTCGGCAAAAAACGGCTGATTGAAATCAGCGCGAATCCCGCGCTGACCGGCTTCACCGCGTCGAAAATACTCTGGGTCAAGAAAAACGAGCCGGAAATCTACGCGCGCTGCCGTCACATCCTGCTGCCGAAGGACTACATACGCTACGAGCTCTGCGGCGTGTTCGCGACCGAGGTCTCGGACGCGAGCGGAATGCAGCTGCTCGACGTCGCGCACCGCTGCTGGTCTGATGAGCTGCTCACTCGTCTCGGCATTGACGGTGACCTGCTCGGCAAGGTCTACGAATCTCCGGAAATAACCGGTCATCTCACTCCCGAAGCCGCCGCGAAATGCGGACTGCCTGCCGGAATACCGGTGGTTGGCGGCGCAGGAGACAACGCCGCGGCCGCGGTCGGAGTCGGAGTCGTCGCCGACGGGCGCGCGTTCACTACTATCGGCACGAGCGGCGTCGTATTCGCGCACACCGACAATCTGTCAATCGACCCGGGCGGACGTGTACATACATTCTGCTGCGCTGTTCCGGGCGCATGGCATCTGATGGGTGTTACACAGGCAGCCGGTCTGTCGCTGCACTGGCTGCGCGACACTGTCTGCACCGCAGAAATAGCCGAAGCCGAAAAAGCCGGAGTCGACCCCTACCGCATAATGGACGACGAAGCCGCGAAGTCGCCGATCGGCGCGAACCGGCTGATATACCTCCCCTACCTGATGGGTGAGCGCACACCGCACCTCGACCCGAACTGCCGCGGAACCTTTGTCGGACTGTCCGCGATACACGAGCGCGGCGACCTGATTCGCGCGGTGCTCGAGGGCGTCTGCTATTCGCTGCGCGACTGTCTCGAGATACTCCGTGGCATGGGCGCGGCTCCCGAGCTTATGCGAGTCTGCGGCGGAGGCGGCAAGAGCCCGCTCTGGCGGCAGATGCTTGCGGATGTGTTCGGTATGCCGACAATGACGCTTGAGTCGGACGAAGGACCGGCGCTCGGCGTAGCGATACTCGCGATGGTCGGCGCGGGGCTGTATCCCGACGTTGTCGCCGCCTGCGACAAAATCGTAAGAGCTAAGGAAACCTATCAGGCAAACATTGAAAACAGCGTGAAATATACGGAGTTCTACAAGATTTATACTAATCTCTACTCGCACTTAAAAGACGATTTCGCCGCGCTTTCGCGTCTGTGAGTCAGAATAATAACAGCACAAAATTAATATACTTACCGGTATACGGCATATACGAAAGCTATATGCGGAAAGGAAGCAGTCTGAAAATAAATTTTCAGACACGAGTTTTGTGACTTCGCGGTCTTCAACCGCGATTTGCTTCGCAAACCGTCACAAAACATCGACATAGAAAGGTAGACTTCGCTTACGCGAAGTCATGGTCATAATCATGAAAAAGGTATTGATTTTTCAAGGCGGATGGGACGGACACGAACCCAAGCTGACGTCGAAGCGCTTCGCTTCTATGGTAGAATCTGAAGGCTACACTGCTGAGATTTACGACACGCTCGACTGCCTTGCCGACGCCGACAAGCTCTGCGAGTACTCGCTGATTGTCGCCTGCTGGACAATGGGCGACATCAAGAACGAATATGTGGTCAACATTTCGCGCGCGGTCGGAAAAGGCACCGGACTCGCCGGCTGTCACGGCGGTATGTGCGACGCGTTCCGTCAGAACACCGAGTGGCAGTTCATGACCGGCGGTCAGTGGGTAAGTCATCCGGGCGGAGACGGCATCGAATACACAGTCAACGTGATTCACGGTTCCAGCCCGATTACAATGGGCGTCGAGGACTTCCCGGTCAAGAGCGAGCACTACTACCTGCACGTCGACCCTGCGATCGAGGTGCTGGCGACGACCCGCTTCCCGCTCGTCAACTACTACCATTCGTCGAATAAAATCGTAGATATGCCGGTCGTCTGGACAAAATTCTGGGGCAACGGCCGCGTCTTCTACACCTCGCTCGGACATCATGACGACGTGTTCGACAACTCGCCGAACGCAGCTATCCTGATGAAGCGCGGTCTTATCTGGGCTGCGGAGGGCAAGCAGTACGCGCTCGACCACAACCTCACGACCGAGCGCTTCGAAAACAACGCGAAGATGTATTGATCGGTCAGCCACTTTTGAAAGGAAGCGATTGATATGAAGAAGAAAGTCGGTATCGGATTCGTCGGTTGCGGAGCTATCAGCGGAATCTATCTTCAGAATATAACAAATCTCTTCAAGGAGATTGAAATTGTCGGCGTCTGCGACCTCATACGCGAGCGCGCCGAAAACGCGGTCAAGAATTACAACATTCCCAAGCTCTACAACGATATGTACGAGCTGTTCGCCGACCCGGACGTGGACATAGTCCTCAATATCACCCGTCCCTACGAGCACTACGAGGTCACGAAGGCGGCCCTCAACGCCGGCAAGCACGTCTACTCCGAAAAGCCGCTCGCAGCGTCGCTTGACGAGGGCAAGGAGCTTGTCGCTCTGGCTAAGGAAAAGGGGCTCATGCTCGGCGGCGCGCCTGACACCTACCTCGGCGCGGGCATACAGACCTGCCGCAAGCTGATTGAAGAAGGCAAGATAGGCGAGCCTATAGGCTGCGCAGGCTTCATGATCTGCCGCGGTCACGAGACCTGGCATCCGGACCCCGAGTTTTACTACAAGTACGGCGGCGGCCCTATGATGGACATGGGTCCGTATTATCTGACCGCTATGATTAACCTGATCGGCAGCGTCGACAGCGTTTCGGCTATGACAAAGAAGACCTTTGCACAGCGCACAATCACCAGCCAGCCGCACTACGGCGAAATCATCGACGTCGATGTCAATACCTACATCGCCGGAAATATCCGCTTTGAGTCGGGAGCGATCGGAACTCTGTTCACTACGTTCGATGTTTATAAATCCGAAAACAAGTGGATCGAGGTATACGGTTCAGAGGGCACACTTTGCGTACCCGACCCGAACACATTCGGTGGACCGGTCAGACTGTACAGACCCGGCGACGACGGCTTCAAGGATATGCCGCTCGAATTCGACTACGCGGACAACAGCCGCGCGCTCGGACTCGCGGACATGGCGAAGGCGCTCGTAGTCGGACGTGACTTCAGAGCAAGCTACAAACAGACCTACCACGTGCTCGAAATCATGGAGAGCTTCAACAAGAGCGGCGACGAGCGTCGCGAAATCCCGATCGAGTCGCACTTCGACAAGACCCCGATAATGGTGCGCGGCGAGGTCGGCGTGATTGCGGACTGACCTATTCGTTAACCTAATCAGTTACATTATAAAAAGTTTGAGGAGGACTGTTTCAGCCCTCCTCGGTATTTTCTTTTTGTCCTTACTTAATTATCCGCGTATCAGTTCATATCCGCGTACATCTCCGCCAGCTTTATTATCAGCTCGCAGCACTGCTCCATCTCCTCGGCGCAGGCGAATTCGTACCGGCTGTGACCGTTGTGCGAGCCGGTACCGAGATTCGGGCACGGGAGTCCCATGTATGACAGCCGGCTGCCATCCGTACCGCCTCGCACCGGCGAGCTTATCGGCTTGCCTCCGAGCGCTTCGATCGCGCGATAAGCGTTGTCGACAAGGTGAAATTCCGGTTCTATCTTTTCGCGCATATTGCGGTAGCTCTCCTTAATCTCGGCAACGATCTTCGCTCCGGGGTAGCGGCTTTGCAGCTCGTCCGCGGCGCGGCGGGCGTATTCGCAGCGCGCGGTCAGTTTATTATAGTCGTGGTCGCGGATGATGTAATGCAGCTCGGCTGACTCGACCGAGCCGCTCATCGAAGTCATGTGGAAGAAGCCCTGATATCCGCACGTATATTCGGGACGGTCGAGCGCGGGCAGCAGGCGGTCGTATTCGAGCGCGAGCATCGACGCGTTCAGCATCTTGCCCTTAGCTCCGCCCGGATGAGTGCTGCGTCCGGTTATCGAAACCTTGAGCGCCGCGGCGTTGAAGGTCTCGTAGTCGACCTCGCCGAAACGACCTCCGTCGATTGTATACGCCCACTTCGCGCCGAACGCCGCGACGTCGAAGCGGTCGGCTCCGCGTCCGATCTCCTCGTCGGGAGTGAATCCAATGCGTATTTTACCGTGACGCGGCGCGCCATTAGCGAGCAGACGCTCGGCGGCAGTGATAATCTCGGCGATGCCCGCCTTGTCGTCACCTCCGAGCAGTGTCGTGCCGTCGGTGACTACGAGCGTTTTGCCTACATATTCGTTCAGCACCGGAAAGTCGTTCGGCGACAGTACAATCTGTCTATCCTCATTCAGCACAATATCCCCGCCGCCATAAACCAGCGCGCGCGGCTTTACGTTCTTGTCCTCGACCTCGGGCGACACGTCCATGTGCGCGATAAATCCGATGACCGGCGCCCTCTCGCAGCCCTCGCTCGCCGGAATTGTCGCGAACACGTAGCCGTTTTTGTCGACGGCGGCGTCAGTGAGTCCGAGCGCTTTCAGCTCGTCGACCAGCGATGCCGCGAAGTCGAGCTGTGCGGGCGTCGACGGGCAGGTGTCTGAATTTTCGTCGGACGCGGTCGCGAATTCTGCGTAGCGCATTAGTCTTTCGTATGCTTTCATTTGTATTGCTCCTTGTTTTAATTTTATACTTGAAATCAACCTAAAAATATGATACTATATTATATAGTATATCATAACTTATCCGGTAATACAAGTGTTCAGATTTATAACAATCTGTAACAAAAAAGATGCCCGGTTAAATTTCGGGCATCTCGCATTTATTAATCACTTCTCTGATTCATCTATATATTCTTTGATCAGTCCTAAGCAAGCCTCTGGTGACATTGTATTCATTAAATCGACATTGCTGAAAATCTTTTCATACGCTTTCCTACGAGGACTTTCATCCTTTGTACGAAGATTCTCATCCATAATTTTTTTCAGATCATCATACATGCGTTCGAGCAGGTCAAGCTCCTTTTCGAGAATTCCCTCGTGTGACTTGACCACCTCGAGTATCGCTTTTGAACGTTCGGCATCGCCGTGTCCGCCGTCGGGGGCAAGATTGGGCGTGAAGTTGACGAATGCTTCAAGCGCGGCGTTGATATGCGCGGTATCCTTACGGATGGCTTCCATACGCGACAGTATGTATTCAACCGTATACTCGGGCTTGGGCTCCGGCTCACCGTCCGGCTCGCCGCCTGAAATTTCACGCCAAGTCTGCTCATCGATTTCGGTCTGCGCCGACGCTGCGTCGACTTCTTCGGTCACGTTCATTTTCTCGTTATCTATATCCATTTTGTTATCCTCCGATATATCTTCGGTCGGACAAGCTCGCAATAGACAAATTTCGTTTTTTTCAAGACTTGTCCACTTAGCCCGTCCGGACCTGACAAGTCCCCTCGCACGCCGCTCGTAGGTTGGCGCGAGAGGCGTTCCGTCTTCAAGTATTACGCGAATCATGTTTGTTTTTATGGGTGTCTTCCCCCTTCACGAATTCGGCTTTTATTGTTATGGCAGCCTTGACCCAATAAAAGTATACCATGTTTAGTTTGGTTTGTCAATAGCTTTTGTAAATATTATTAATTTTTGGAGGTATTATGCGTCTGCTTCTGCACACATTGCGAGTCGTCGCTTACATCTGCGCGCTCATCTGCCTGTTCAACGGCGCGACAATCGTCGGCTATGACGGCGGCGAGGTCGTGAAGTTCTTCATCGACTTTGGCATGGCCGCCGGCTGCGCTCTCGTCGGGCTCGTATTTTCGTATATTCTGCATTTCATATTGAAAAAGCCGAATGACGACGGTAAATAACGGCTCGAACTGATTATTCGGTTCAATCGACTATGATTGACTATTGTAATATATAGTCAAAAACAGCTGACCGACTTGCCTTTGATGCTATATACTGGTTAGTGAACACATTTTTGCATCGGAGGAATCCACATGAACCTGAATGAACTTGCCCCCGGCGAGACCGGAGTTATAATCGAAGTCGACAAATCCGCGCTGTCCATACGGCTTTGCGACCTCGGACTTATCGAATATACGCCTGTCGAATGCCTGTTCCGCGCGCCGCTCGGCGGACTGTCCGCCTACCTGATACGCGGCGGCGCGATCGCTCTGCGCGACGACGACGCCGCGAGGATTACAATCGAAAAGCAAGCTGATTCTACAGTCGTTAAGTCGGGCGGTAAATGTAAACGCTCACAAAGCCGTCGCGAGGTTTACTATGAATAGCACAAACGAGCTGCCGCGACCGGTCGTCGCCGCGCTCGCCGGAAACCCTAACGTTGGCAAGAGCAGCGTGTTCAATCAAATCACCGGACTCAAGCAGCACACCGGCAACTGGACCGGCAAGACGGTAACGAGCGCGGCGGGACATTCGGATAAATACAATCTGACGCTCTACGACCTGCCGGGTACATATTCACTGCGCACGCACTCCCCCGAGGAGGAGGCTGCGCACGATTTCATAATAAACGGCAGGGCTGACGTCACCGTTGTAGTGCTCGACGCGCTCTGTATAGAGCGCGGGCTGATTCTATTGTATAGCCTGCTCGAAATCACCGACCATGTCGTCGTCTGCGTCAATCTCATTGACGAAGCCGAGCGGCGCGGCGTCAGGGTCGACACGCGGAAGCTGTCCGAGCGGCTCGGTCTGCCGGTCGTCGCGACGAGCGCGAATCACAATGTCGGTATCGACATTCTGTGCGAGACGATAATCTCGACCGCGGAAAATGCAAACAATACATCCTCGACATACCCTCGCCCGACAGCTTCGGCGAAGCCGCGCTACCCCGCCGACGTCGACGCCGAAATCTACCGTCTCGAAGCGCTCGGATACAAGCGATACAACATCATCGACCGCTTTGTAAACAAAGACGCAGCGCCGGATATCCCCGAAATCGCGGCTTCATACGCCCGACTGACCGAGCGCCGCTCGCCCGACGAGCTGTCCGAGCTGCTTGTGAAAACTCCGGTCAGACTCGCCGAACGTCTCGCAGCTGAAGTCACATCCGGCGCAGCCGGCGGATACGGCAGACGTGACCGCCGTATCGACTCGATTCTGACCAACCGATATCTCGCCGTGCCGATAATGCTGCTGATGCTCGCCGGCATATTCTGGCTGACAATCACCGGCGCGAACTACCCGTCCGCGCTGCTCGTGTCGCTGTTCGACTCAATCGAGAGCTGGATTTACACCGCGCTCGGCGACATCGGAACACCGGTATTCATAAAGGACGCGCTCGTGCTCGGCGTGCTGCGGACGCTGTTCACGATAGTTTCGGTCATGCTGCCGCCGATGGCGATATTCTTTCCGCTGTTCTCGCTCGCCGAGGACTTCGGTCTGCTCGGGCGGATTGCTTTCAACCTCGACGGCGCGTTCAGCCGCTGCTCGGTCTGTGGTAAGCAGTCGCTGACGATGGCGATGGGACTCGGCTGCAACGCGGTCGGCGTCACCGGCTGTCGGATAATCGACTCTCCGCGCGAGCGGAAAATCGCGATACTGACCAACAATTTTATGCCCTGCAACGGTCGTTTACCGCGTATCACGAAACGGCAAGCTCCCGACAGCTCGCGGCAAATTTCGACATTATCTCTTGACAAAGCCGCAATTTATGATATAATTAAATAAACGTGAGTTCGATAAGAATTATAACAATGTAATTACGCAATCAATTGAACAAACAATATAAGATTCAAACGACCACGTAGAAACCAGCCGCCGGTTGGGAAGCAGGGTCCCATTAGGCGGCGCGCCTCTGTGGTATCTGACGACAAGCAGTAATAAAATCTCTGCGCAGTTGTAAACAATTACACCATGACCTAAATTGTTAAAAGTTTTCGGGTGGGGGTCTGGGGGA
>ERZ1643251.1924-NODE-1924-length-22225-cov-5.986243_pt1 | contig 22225 bp, 17 predicted proteins | sample MGYA00579261_ERZ1643251 | MGnify/ENA primary metagenome ERZ1643251 (study PRJEB29033, sample SAMEA4952267) | chicken gut metagenome | biome: Broiler Chicken; feature: Gastrointestinal Tract; material: Caecum | place: Ireland | collected 2018 | study: Broiler... | reverse complement strand
TATTCTTCACTCCTTTTCTTGATATTTTTTAATATCTTTTGGTGTTTAAAAAAACACCTAAGTTACTCTGAAAAGATATATTCTTTTCCGTATAGTGCTATATAATCTATTATAAATTTAAGTACCAAATATTAGCATTAAATTAGTAATTTCATATATGCACCATTCACCTAAAATTGCTTTTTTATATTTAAGACTCTGTAAAATAAAACAAAAGTGGTATGTTGCTAGGAAAGCAAATAAATTTTTTTGAGATAATACGTGGTGTATATCGAGAAAAAATTTATGCAGCTTGACAACGCAAGATGCCGCTTTTCATTTATTTTACTATTTCTTAGGTTTTTTAGCTCCATACTTAGATCTACCTTGCATTCTATCTTTAACTCCGGCAGTATCTAATGTACCTCTAATTATATGGTATCTAACACCTGGTAAGTCTTTTACCCTTCCACCTCTTATTAGAACAACACTGTGCTCTTGTAAGTTGTGTCCAATACCTGGGATATATGAAGTTACTTCATATCCGTTTGAAAGTCTAACTCTGGCAACTTTTCTTAATGCTGAGTTTGGCTTCTTTGGTGTTACTGTTTTTACAACTGTACATACACCTCTTTTTTGTGGTGATCTCTTATTTGTTAGTTTTTTGTTTCTTGAGTTATATCCATGTTGTAAAGCTGGTGCTGTAGATTTTGTTGTAGAACTTTTTCTTCCTTTTCTTACTAATTGATTAATTGTTGGCACTTAAATTTCACCTCTTTTCATAAATAATATACTTTTCGATTTTAATGTAATATAACATAATTAAATTATGTTTGTAATACAATAAAATACCGCTAGTATAACCATTTTATACTAACGGTAATATTTTATCATCTTTTTACTTATATGTCAATGATTTTTTATAGTATTCCCAATTATTTTCCAGTTTTTTTGACTTTGAATATTTAATTATCTTTGTCCATCATTTTCTTGTCTTGAAGGACTTTGTGGTTGTTGTCTGCTTCTTGACCTTTCTTGCCTTTGTTGAGATGCGTGTAATTCTCTTATTTCATCTAGTTGTGCCTTACTTAATTTTACTTCGTCTTTAAAATCTTTTTGATAAATTTTTCCAGTCTCATTTTTGTCTCGTAAATCATTATATGTTTCTGCTACTTTTTGAATTTGTCCTGTTGTTAATTGTTTTTGTGTATGTTGTTTTGTAAATAAGTTAACTAATCTCGTTCTTAAATCTGGTTTGTATTCTCCTTCTAATTTTCCTATACCGTATCTAGCGGCTCTTTCTGCTCGTCCTAATATATTCATTTTTTCATCTTGTGTAATTTCTCTTCTTAATATACTATCAATAAGACTAGTTTTGGATAAGTTTTCTCTATCATAGTGAACTTTTCCTTCAGTTTTTTGACTGTTTACAGCTGATTCATAACAATCTTTAATATATCTTCCCATAACATCTTGTTTTTGATCTTCTTCTAATTTTGAATTATATATAACATTTACTACAGTTGAATCTATTGTACCTTCTTTTATTAAATCATTTAATTTAACTATATCATCTTTTTTGAATCCAGTTTTTTCTAATATTTTTCCAACTTCTGCATATGTAAGATTTATTCCTTCTTTTATTGATTTTTTACCAACAAAATATTGTTTTCCATCAAAACGAATCCTAGCAGTTTTTCCAATTAATACTTTATATGTCAATTGTTTTGGTAATGTTATTGCTGGTTTTACTATAGCATCATTTCCTTTTGCCCCAGCTTTTACTGGCTCTTTCTTTGGTTCAATAGGTTCTTTTTCTATTGGTGGTATTGCTTCTATATCTATTGGCTCTTTCTTTGGTTCAACAGGTTCTTTTTCTATTGGTGGTATTGCTTCTATATCTATTGGCTCTTTCTCTGGTTTCTCCATTTTTTCTGGTTCTCTATTAGCTTCAAGATATCTTCCATCCTTTATAAGATTATCTCTTCCTATTTTTAATTCATCTAGAAATTTTTCAAATTTTTCTTTTTTAGATGTTAATCCATTTATTTCTTTTTTAATTTTATCTTGTTCATTATAGAAATCTTGAGGAATTTTTCCTTCTTTATCATCTTTCATGTAATATTCATCTAATGCTAGATTACTTTTTCTTAATTCAAGCTCTTTTTGTTTAATTTTCCTATCTATCTCCATCAAGCCTTGAGTAATATCTTGAATGTTTCTATCTGTAGCCATAAAATCTTTTTTCTCATTCAATTTTTTTACTGTTTCATCTATTCTATCTAATTTTTCTTTGTAATTCTTTACATTAGTATCGTATTCTTTTAAAACTTGACTTTGGTATTCGTCTAATGGGTGTTCTCCAAATTCTGATTTAGCTTCATCATATCTTTCTTCTTCTTTATTAAGTAGCAATTCGCCTCTTTTCTTGTCTTGCTCACTTTCTTTAATAACCTTTTGTATATTTCTGTATTGACTTAAAATGTTCTCCATTAACTCAATTTTATCCATATTCTTTCCTCCCATTTTCAACTACACTTTATATTATATCACTTTCTAAAGTTTTAGTCAATGTATTATGTATACTTGCAATCTGATATCATACTTTAAAAAAATTTTACCATTGCTTGCAATTTTTTTCAATAGATTTCAAAAAATGTCACAGAAATGTAATATTCCTGTAACATTTTTGTAATATTTGTATATTTTTTAGTTAAGTATTATCTTAGATATAAAATAATATGATTCTTCAAGGTATCCTTAGAATAGATTATCAAGATTATTCATAGTATTGCCCATATATTTTATTGCTCTATCTGCTAATTTTGTATATTTCAGCTTTTTATCTTTTATTCTTTCTTCTAATTGAGGAAGTATTCCAAAATTCGCATTCATAGGTTGAAAGTTTTTATTTGGTGTTGCTATATATTTTGACAAAGCACCTATCATTGTTTCTTTTGGGAATATTACTCTATCTTTATCGTACATCATCACTGCGTTTAATGCAGCAACCAACCCTGATGCAATTGATTCAACATATCCTTCTACTCCAGTTATTTGTCCTGCAAAAAATACATTATTATTAGTTTTTAAATTATATGTTTCGTCCAATAATTCTGGCGAATTAATAAAAGTATTTCTATGCATCACACCGTATTTTACAAATTCTGCATTTTCTAGTCCTGGAATTAGACTAAACACTCTTTTTTGCTCCCCGAATTTTAAATTTGTTTGGAACCCTACCATATTAAATAGATTTCCTTCGCTATTGTCTTGTCTTAGTTGTACTACAGCATATGGTCTCTTACCTGTTCTTGGGTCTGTAAAACCTACTGGTTTTAATGGTCCAAATCTTAAAGTATCTATTCCTCTTTTCGCCATTATTTCTATTGGCATACACCCTTCAAAAATTTCTCTTTTTTCAAATTCATGAAGTTCTACAACTTCCGCTTGGGTAAGTTCTTTCCAAAAGTTTTCATACTCCTCTTTATTCATTGGTAGATTAATATAATTATTTTCGCTATTATTTTTTATTCTTTTTTTCCATGATTCTAGCTCTTCGTCCTTACCTCTTTCCTGACTATATCTATCTCCCCAAAAAGCTATATTCATGTCTATACTTTCTTTTTCAATAATAGGAGCTGCTGCATCATAAAAGTGTAATCCTTCATCTCCTGTAAGCTCTACTATTTCCTTAGAAAGGCTATCAGAAGTAAGTGGTCCTGTAGCAATAATTACTATTCCTTCTTCTACTAATTTTTTAAGAGAAACTATTGGTTGCGATTTCACCCCTGAAGCATCGGTAACAGATTTCAGGTTTTCATCAACAACAAGATTATCTCCACTTTTTCCTACTTCTTTTCTTATAATTTCCACATTTTCTAAACTCTCGATTTTTTTAGTAACTTCTTCTGCGAATTTTTCTCTATCAACTGCTAATGCTTGTCCTGCTGGTACAGCAACTTCATCTGCAGTTTTTATTAAAAGTGAGTCTAATAAACGCAATTCTTCTTTTAATAATCCACATGCATTTGTATGTAAATTAGATTTAAAAGAATTACTACAAACAATTTCTGCCAAGTTTGTATTACTATGTGCTGGCGAGAATTTATCTGGTTTCATTTCATACAATTTTACTTTAATTCCTCTTTTGGCAATTTGATAAGCTGCTTCACAACCAGCTAATCCTCCACCTATAATTGATATATATTCTCTCATACATCCTCCATTAATAGTTTTTAATTTTTTAAAAGGCATATTGTTACAAGATAGTTACCTTGTAATATATGCCTTTTTTTCAGGAGTCTTATGATTTTAGCTGTACAGTCCATCGGGATCACTATAGATAGCATTGATTATCATGTTTTCAGTCGCAATTTCTTTACATTCCTCCCATTTAGCATTTATTACGCCATAAAGAATTCGAATCACGAATTCAACTGTAATAAACTCTGCTACTGCTTTTTCGACAGGCACTCCATCGAAAATAATACTATCAAGTACATTTCCAATGGCATTTAAAATAACATTGGTTCTAACCAACTCCATCAAATCCTCTTTTGATGCGATTTGATCATACCTACTATCCCTTCCCACTTCTTGACTTAGCTCGTCAACAAGTTTCACAAGTGCATTATGCTGTTCGCAAAGCTCTTGGCTGAACTCTTCGCTCTGTACTATCTGCCTGTACTTTGTGCTTACCTCCTTTACATTGAAAAGAGCTTCCAGATTTTCTTCTCGTATTGCACCAGATAAAGGTAGATAATTATCCCGAAGATTCATAAAATCTTCCTCCTTTTTGTTTATTACAACAAAGTTGTGCATATATTATAACATATATTCTATTTCTATTCAAACAGTGCCATTATATCTTCTCTAGTTAGTTTGTTTAAGAATGTTTGCTCTGTTGATAGCATCGTTTTTGCAAGATTTGCTTTTTTCTCTTGGAGTTCATATATTCTCTCTTCAATTGAGTCCTTTGTAATTAATTTATATACTTGAACATTTTTCTTTTGCCCTATTCTATACGTTCTGTCTGTTGCTTGATTCTCGGCAGATAAATTCCACCATGGGTCATAATGTATTACCATATCTGCGCCTATTAAGTTTAATCCCGTGCCACCTGCTTTAAGAGAAATCAAGAATACTTTTACTTCTTCATTATTATTAAATTCTTCCACTAACTTTATTCTGTCTCCTACTTTGGTTTGCCCTGTAAGTTTTAAATATTTAATTTTTTCTTTACTTAATTGCTTTTCAATAATCTGTAACATACTTGAATAACTTGAAAATATTAATATCTTATGCCCTGATAATACAGCATCCTTCACAAGCTCCACACATTGGTTTAACTTGCTACTTTCTCCTGTATAGTTTGAGATAAACAAAGATGGATGACAACAAATTTGTCTTAATCTCATAAGTAATGCCAAAATTTTTATTTGACTTCTTTCTATTCCATTTGTCTGTATCTCTTGTTTTACTTCTTTTCTTGCATTCGTTAGATATGACAAATATATTTTTAGCTGTTCATCTTGCATTTGGTTATTAAGAACACTTATTGTTTTATCTGGAAGTTCAGTAAGAACAGCTTTTTTAGTTCTTCTTAATATAAATGGCTCTATAAGCATTTTTAATTTATTAATTGCCCAATTATTTTCATCTCTTACTATAGGCATTTCATATATTTCTTTAAATTTTTTATAACTGTATAAATATCCTGGCATTATGAAATCAAATATTGACCATAACTCTGATAAAGAATTCTCAATTGGTGTACCAGTTAGAGCATATTTGGTATCTGCTCTAATACTTTTAATCGCCCTTGCGTTTTGAGTATTATTATTTTTTATATATTGAGCCTCATCTGCAATTATATATTTAAATTCATAATTATAATTCAAATATTCTTCAGTATCTCTTTTTAACAAATCATATGATGTAATTATTAAATGATATTTATTAATATTTGAAATTTGTTCTTTTCTTTCTTCTGCATTTCCACGTATGATTAATGTTTTTAAATCCGGTGTAAATTTTTTTATTTCACTATACCAATTTAAAGTCAATGAACTTGGGCATACAACTATACTTGGTTTGATTTCCTTATGAGCCTTTCTCTGTTCCTCAATATAAAGCTGAAGCACTCCTAAAAGTTGTATTGTTTTACCTAATCCCATATCATCAGCTAAGATTCCGCCAAAGCCATATTGATCTAGCACTTTTAACCATTTTATTCCTGTAACTTGGTAATTTCTTAGAGTAGCCTTTAAGCCTTCTGGCATTGGCATATCATCAATTTCTCTTTTGGCAACTTGCGCAACTACTTTTTTATATTCATCATTTTTTGTTATATTTGTGTCCAGTGTTTGTAAAATTCTGTCCATATACATGCTTCGTGAAATTGGAAGCTCTATCTCTCCCATGGTAATTTCTTTATAGCTTACATCTCCATTTTCTAATAATCCGCTTATAAAATCCATTGTTTCATTTTCTTCAAGTTCCAAGAAACTACCATCTTTTAGTCTATGAAATTTCTTTTTTAACTTATATTTTTGCATAATGCTAATTATTTCATCTACACCAAAATCCATATTTGATAAATCTATCTTTAGCAAATTATTTTCGACACGTACTCCTACAGAACCTATTTTAGGCTTATGTATATTTTTTTGAGCAAAAGCATCAGTAGCTAGAACTTCAAATTTTTGCATATATTTCTCTATTTCTTCTGATAAGAAATTATAAATCTTATCTTCATTTGCTAAAATTAGTCTACTATTTTCTCTATCTAGCATAAAACCAGTATTTACAAAAACATCAAGATATTCATTTTCCTTTGCAATGTCTCTTGCTACACTCAAATTATTATCTTTTAAAGGATTAAATTCCACATCCCCATATACAAATTTAATGTCTGCAACAATATAGTTGTTTTTATCATAGTCTAAAAACATTTTAATGTATAAATCCTGCGGAATATATTTATTCACAATGCTTTCATCTAGTTTTTGTAGAGAAATTACATTTTTTAGCTTAGGATATACTAATGAACAAAAACTTGGTAAATCTTCTCTTTTAAATCTTAGATTTGGAGTATAATTTTCTCTAAATATATTTAAAAATTTAAGAGTATTTTCAAATGGCTCATCGCATCTATATAATGTATTTTGTGTAAGCATATATTTGTATGAAGAACCTTGTAAAATATCATATGAGAATACATCTATATTAGGAGTTACAATGTAATCACCATTTTCTACTTGCTCAATTGTAAACTGAATATCAGGATTATGGTTTTCAAAAAGTATCTTTCCTTCCAGCGAATCTCTCTTAAATAGCACTTCTTTATTTTGTAATACATCAAATATTTCATCTAAACCTGTATTTGATATGGTTATATATTCATTACTCATAGTTCTCATATATTTGCCATAACTTCCTACAGTCTCATTCGCATATTTGATAATTTCAGCATATTTTAAAATAAAATTAAGTAATGGAATATACTCTTCTCTGAAAGATGACTTATCATGTACAAACTCTAATTTTGCACCATATTTATATGTTTCATTACTTAACATTCTTTCGAAAAATTCTGGTAAGTTTTTCAACTTGTAAAGTTGAGTATCTCCTATTCTAAACTCTGCTTTTAAAGTTTTATGAAAGGTATCATATATCAATTTAGGTTCTATAACCAAATTATTTGTTTTGCTTTGAATTTCTTTTGTCTTCTCTATATCATTGTGATAAAACGCATGCACAACTTGTTTAAAAATCTTATATTGTTCTTCATTTCTATTCATTATGAAAAATACCCCACTTAAATATTATCCTAGTGGAGTATTATATCACATATTCAATTTGTTTTCAACAGTAGTCCTTCTACTTTTTCGTACGTTTTCTTTTTGTAGTTTTGGTGGCTTTATTCTCACCATTAGGATTTGACTTCGTTGGCTTATTCCATGATATGAAATCACAAGTATTAGGGTTATTTTCGCAAATATAGAATTTTCTATTCTTTTTAGATTTTCTAATTTGTATTTTTCCTCCGCACTTAGGACATGGTACATCCAAAGTTTCTACTAGTGGTTTTGCATTCTTACATTCTGGATAGCCAGGACAAGCTAAGAATTTTCCGTATCTGCCATATTTTATAACCATCATTCTGCCACATTTTTCGCATGGTACATCTGATACTTCTTCTTTTAATTCTACATGGTCTAATTCCTTTTCAACTTTTTCTAGTTCTTTTTCAAAAGGTCCATAAAATTCACGTATTACTTGTTTCCAAGGTTCTTTTCCTTCTGCAACTTCGTCAAATTCTTCCTCTATTTTAGCTGTAAATTCAACATTTATAATATCTGGGAAATTTTCAATAAGTAACTTATTTACTACTCTTCCTAATTCAGTAGGAATCAATTGTTTTTGTTCTTTTTCTATATATCTTCTTTCCAATATTGTAGTAATGGTTGGTGAATAAGTACTTGGTCTTCCTATTCCCTTTTCCTCCAAAGCTTTTACCAAACTTGCCTCTGTATATCTTGGTGGTGGCTCTGTAAAGCTTTGTTTTGGCTCTATTTTTTGTTTAATTACCTCTTGTCCTTCTTTTAGATCAGGCACAAAAGATTCTTCGTTTTCGTCTGTTTTATTATCAAGTGTTTCAACATACAATGTCATAAATCCTTTAAATTTTAACGACTGTCCACTTGCTCTAAAATTATAATTATTAACATCTATGTTAGCAGTAATTGTATCATACACTGCTGCTTTCATTTGACTTGCTAAAAATCTATTATATATTAGTTTATATAATTTATATTCATCACTATTTAAGTCATTTTTTATATCTTCTGGATTTAAATCAATATATGTAGGTCTTATACCTTCGTGAGCATCTTGTGCACTTTGGTTTGTTCTATAATACCTATTTTCATAATATTGCTCTCCATATTGTTTTTCTATTTCTTTTTTAGCAGCACTCCTTGCTTCTTCAGATATTCTTGTAGAGTCTGTTCTCATATATGTAATAAGTCCTACTAGACCTCTTCCCTCTACTTTTACACCTTCATATAACCTTTGGGCTGTTGCCATTGTCCTTTTTAATGTAAAGCCTAATTTTCTAGAAGCTTCTTGTTGCATTGTACTTGTTGTAAAAGGTGGAGCTGGAGTTCTTTTTCTTTCACCTTTCTTTACTTCAGTTACAATATATTTTCCATTTTTAATATTTTTTAAAATCTCATCAGATTCTTCTTTAGTATGAATTTCAATTTTCTTTTTTTCTTTTCCATATAATTTAGCTACAAATGTTTTTCCAGAATTCTCGTCTAGCAATGTTGCATAAATGTTCCAATATTCTTCTGGAATAAATTTTTCTATTTCTTCTTCTCTATCAACAATAAGTTTTACTGCCACAGATTGCACTCTACCTGCTGATAGACCTCTTCTTACTTTTTTCCAAAGCATTGGACTAATTTTATATCCAACAATTCTGTCTAATACTCTTCTTGCTTGTTGAGCATCTGTTAAATTCATATCAATTTTTCTCGGATTTTTTATTGAATTTTGTACAGCCTGTTTAGTAATTTCATTAAATGTAACTCTACATTCGCTATCTTCTGGAATTTCTAAAATGTGTGATAAATGCCATGCAATTGCTTCTCCTTCACGGTCAGGGTCAGTTGCAAGATATATTTTCTTTGCCTTTTTTGCATCTGATTTTAAAGATTTTATTAAATCTCCTTTTCCCCTAATATTAATATACTCAGGCTCAAAATCATTTTGTATATCAACTCCCAATTTCGATTTTGGTAAATCTCTTATATGTCCCATGGAAGCAACAACCTTAGTATTACCGCCCAAGAATTTTTTTATAGTATTAGCTTTCGCTGGTGATTCTACAATTATTAATTTATCTGCCATAATCTATATCATGATAATTTACATTATCATATTCTCCTCGTATTAAATTTAGGTTTTTAATGCATAATAGGTAACCTATAAACTATTATCTTTACATAAACTGTAAATAAGTCTATATAGTATAATACCGCATATTTTGTTTTTTGGCAAGCAGTTTACACAATTTTCACATTTATACTAAAATTGAGAAAAGGGATTTTTCCTTTTCTCAATTCTACATAGATTTTATGTCAGATATAATATCATCTACTGTTGTCGGTGTTACTTTATACATCATTAACGTATTTAATAACTTTTTAACAGTTTTTTCTTCATTTGACAAATTATTTACTATTTTTGATTCAATATTAAATTTTTCATCTTCATCCTTCTTTTTTACAACTTCAATTCCAAATTTTCTTTTGTTTTCTTCTGCTGAATTCGTGGTTTCATAATATTCTAGTTCAAATTTTTCGTCTGAGCTCAATTCATCTGAAACAGTAGAATCTACTACAGTCTTTCCGAAAAGACATTTTTGGTATTCCATCTTTAGTTCCCCCTTTCTTAAAGCAACGTACTTTTCTACTATAATACAACTAAATTAAAATATCAAGAAATTTCGTGCCCCAAGCTTCGACACAATTCGACATAGACACATATTTCACGTACACAACTAAAAAATACAGAAAAGTTTGTCACCTTTCTGTATTATATATATTCATTAAATTACAATAGTATTCCTATTTTTATAAAATTTATCTACAATTTTACACTTTTTATTTCTTCATATATTTTATCTAGAACATTTGGCATTGCTATCTTTAGAGCAGCTTCTCCCATTTCTTTCATTTTTTTATTATCTTTAATAATTTCTTTTAGCATTTGAGATAATATTTCTGAATTCAAGTCTTTATCAAGAATTATTTTCGCTGCTCCTACTTTTTCCAATACTCTTGCATTATATTCTTGATGGTTTTCTGTTGCATATGGAAATGGAATAAATATTGCAGGTTTTCCTAACATTGCTACTTCAGTTATTGTCATTGCTCCGCTTCTGCACACAAGCAAATCTGCTACATTCATCACTTCTTCCATATTATATATATATGGTACAATTTTTACATCTTCAATTTTATCTATATTTACATGAACTTCGCTTAATTTTTGCTTTATTTTATCATACTGCTCTGGACCAGCTGCCCAAATTATTTGATATCCTTTATTCTTTTTGTTTACAATTAATTCGGTCATGCTTCTATTTATACTTTGTGCTCCTTGGCTTCCTCCAAAAACAAGCACTATTGGTTTTTCATCATTTAGTCCTATTTCGTGTATTATTTTCCTTTTTTCTAAAGCAGTAAAATTTTTTCTTTTTAACTTTATAGGATTACCAGTAACTACAACATTTTCTTTATTGTCCAGTCTTTCTTTTGCTTCTTTAAAGCCAACAAGTATTTTATCTGCTTTATTCTTAAAAATCTTTACAGCCACTCCAGGGTAAGCATTACTTTCATGTAAAACAACGTGAATTCCCATTTTCTTTGCCGCCAATACTGTTGGCACACAAATATATCCCCCTGTACCTATTAGTACATCTGGTTTAAATTCTTCTATTATATTTTTAGCCGCTTTTATTGATTTATATGTGGCATATAGATTTTTTACATTTTGTATAGTAAGCTTTCTCTCAATTCCATGAGCATCTATTGTCTTTAATTTAAAACCTGCTCTTGGTACCAAGTCTTTTTCGAGTCCTCTACCGGTTCCAATAAAAATAATTTCTGAAGAAGGTTCTTGTTCCATTATTTTATTTGCTATGGCTATACCTGGATTAATATGCCCACCTGTACCAGCTGCTGCAATAATAGCTCTCATATTTTTATTCTCCTTCCTCTTTTATATTATTCTAAGTTTAACAACGTCAAAACGCAACTATGCTTAAACTTCTCTATACTTTTTCTTTACTTCTCGAGATATTAAGCAAAATACCACACATTGCCAATAGTATTATTAGTGCTGTACCTCCTGCACTAAAGAATGGTAACGAAATTCCTGTATTAGGCATTGAATTTGTTACAACTGCTATATTAAGTGCAGCTTGCACCATTACAAGTGTTGTTATTCCTGTTGCTAAAAGGCTTCCGAACATATCTGATGATTTCATTGCAATAATAATGCCTCTCCAAATGAATAAAGCAAATAAAGCAATTACAACTAAACATCCTACAAAACCAAGTTCTTCCGCTAAAATTGCAAATATGAAGTCGTTTTGTGGCTCAGATACATACAAATATTTTTGTTTGCTTTCTCCTAATCCTACTCCAAATAATCCTCCTGAACCAATTGCATATAATCCTTGAATTGTTTGCCATCCAAGTCCCGTAGCATCTTGCCATGGATCCATGAAATTTAAAATTCTTCCAAATCTAAAGCTTAAATCGCTTGCCTGATCTCCCGCAGTGCTTAAATAAGTCACAAGTGCAGCTGCTCCTGCTCCTCCTACAACTAATCCTGTTGCTACGAAATGAAATAGTCTACAACCAGCTACTAGCATCATTACAATTGTTATTAAAGACATAACAATACCTACACTTAAGTGGTTTTGAATAAATAAAGCTATCAATACTGGTATTGCTAGAAATACGAGTGGAAGTAAAAATCCTTTTTTAAAATCTCTTAAATCATTTTTATGGTCGGTTAAATAACCTGCAAAAAATATTATTAATCCTACTTTAGTAATTTCTGATGGCTGAAAACGTAGAAAACCTAAATCAATCCATCTAGTAGCTCCACCAGACTCAGAACCTAATCCTGGAATTAATACTAATAACAATATTCCAATGGATATCCAATACACTGGCCAATAGAACTTTTTATATATGTGATAATCTATTCTTGATACTATCCACATTACCACTAATCCCATTGCAGCAAATCGCAATTGGCTAAAGAAATATGTATAGCTACTACCTGTTTCAGCAAGAGCAGACGGCGCACTTGCTGACAAGACCATTACTATTCCAAATGCTAATAAAATTATTATGATAACAACTAAAACAAAATCTACTTGTCTCTTTTTCTCTTTGTTTACACTTTTTGTTTTGCTTTGCATTTGCATATCAATCCTTTCTGAAGTGTAAAATTTTAATCTTTAGTAATTCAAAAAATAACAATTATTTTTCAAACTAAATTGCGAATAAACCTATTATGCAAAAAACTAATGTAATCAAACTAAATACTGATACTATTTTATTCTCTTTCCATCCTGATAATTCAAAATGATGGTGTATTGGAGTCATTTTAAATACTCTATTTCCAGTTTTCTTAAAATATGCAACTTGTATCATTACAGATAAAGTTTCTATTATAGGAATTATAGCTATAATTAATAATAATAGTGGCATTTTTAGATATAGAGAAATACCTGCTATTGATCCTCCTAACATAAGTGAACCGGTATCACCCATCATTACTTTTGCTGGGTGTAAATTAAATAATAAAAATCCTAAGCAAGTTCCAATAAGTATTGAACCAAATGCAGTTACTTCTTTTACTCCAAGTAATATAGAAATAATTGTTAAGCATGTAAGCATAATTGTTGTAATACTAGTTGATAATCCATCTATACCATCTGTTAGATTTATTGCGTTTGTAGCGGCTAACATTACTAAGACCGCAAATGGTATATAAAGCCAAATTGGAAGTGTAATATATTCTTTCACAAATGGGATGTAAATGTCTGTTCCTATGTCAAAAACATATACTAAAACAATAGTGTATGCTACTGCTACTATTAATAATCCTAGCATTTTTGCTTTTGGACTTAGACCTTTTGTATTTTTTAAAATTAACTTTTTAAAATCGTCTATAAAGCCTATAAAACCAAATCCTATAGCAACTCCTAGCAATGGTAATAATGACTTGGCAACTTCTATTTGGTCTTTAGAAAAATCGTAATACAAAAATCCACCTAAAGCTATTATTACTAATATCATGATTATTCCACCCATTGTAGGCGTTCCTTGCTTTTTCAAGTGGGATTTTGGTCCTTCTTCTCTTTCTATCTGCCCTACTTTTAGTTTCCTCAAAATTGGTACAATTATCAATGACAATATTACACTTGCTCCAAAAGCCAGCAGTAATATTTTATTTTGATACTGCATATTGTTTCCTCCTTCGTCTTTCTATAAGTGAAAGATAATTGCTTTTGGCGTTGTTAAACATCACTTCGAAAATCCTCAGCGTACACAAAGTACGCCTCCGGTTTTCTTGCTCGTTTGCCTAGCCAAAAGGCAATTCTTTTTCACTCGATTATTTCTTTTATTATTTCTTTTACTATTTTATTTTCATCAAAAGGATATCTTTTCTTATTTATTTCTTGATATTGCTCATGTCCTTTTCCTGCAAGTACTATGATATCTCTTTTATTTGCCATTTTTATTGCTTTTCTTATAGCTTCAGTTCTATCTACAATACATTCATATTTTCCTTTTGTCTTTTTTATACCATTTTCTATATCTTTTACTATGGCTTCTGGTTCTTCTGTTCTTGGGTTGTCAGAAGTAATAATTGTATAATCAGCAACTCTACCAGAAATTTCTCCCATTACAGGTCTCTTATTTTTATCTCTATCTCCACCACAGCCAAATACTGAAATTACTCTACCTTTTGTATAAATTTTTACAGAAGATAATATTTTTTCAAGACTTTCTGGTGTATGTGCATAATCTATCATTATTGTTAAACCTAATTTATTATCTACTAACTCACTTCTTCCAGGAACCCTAATATCTATTAAGGCATCCTTTATATTTTCACTTGTACAGCCAAATTGTAATGCTACTGCTATTGCTGCAAGTGAATTATATACACTAAATCTACCTGGAATAGAGACTTTTATTCTTTCGTTTTTGTCTCCTAGTTTCACTTTAAAATCCACATACTGGTTTGTAACTGTTATATCTTTTGCTAGTAAATCGCAATGATTATCTATACCAAAAGTTGTTATTTGACATTCAGGCGCTAATTTTGGAATTAAAATTGCATGAACATCATCTGCATTTATGAAACCTTTTTTACACATTTTGAACAATTTAACTTTTGACATGAAATAATCTTCCATATCTGGATGCTCTTTTATACTAATGTGATCTTCTGCAAAATTTGTAAATACACCAATGTCAAAATCGCATCCTGCTACTCTATCTAGTTTTAAACTTTGCGAAGATACTTCCATAACAATTGCTTCGCATTTTTCTTCTTCAACCATTTTGCTAAAAATCTCTTGTAACTTTAAGCTTTCTGGTGTAGTATTCTCATTGTCAGCTATTTTTCTATCTCCTACGTAGGAAGCAACTGTTCCTATCAAACCTACCTTTATACCTTGCTTTTGTAAAATATCTCTAATCATATATGTAGTTGTAGTTTTTCCTTTAGTTCCTGTTACTCCAATAAGTTTAACCTTTTTAGAAGGATTTTTAAAGAAATTACATGCTGATATTGCTAGAGCATATCTAGTATTTGGAGCCAAAATCAAGGTTACATCATCTGGAATAGCTTCTATCATTTTCTTATTAACACAGTCTGTTTGTGCAAGAATAGCTTTTGCACCTTTATCTATAGCTTCTTCTATACGTTCATGTCCATCTGTATCAAATCCTTTAATAGCCACAAACATATCATCCTTCTCTATGTTTCGGGAATTGTTTCTAATATTATTTATCTCTATATCTAGTTTTCCTTTAACTTTTAGTCCCTCTAATCCTAATAGGATGCTTTTTAATTCCATATGATTGCATTCCCCTTTCTTATATTAGATTATATTAACCTTCTGTGCCATTGGAGACAGACCCCTTTGGCATATTATTATATAACTAAATTCGTGTTTTGTATATAGTTTGACATTTTTTTCTAAAATTTTATTCATATTCTAAAATCACATTTGTGCCTTCATATATTTTTATTCCATTTACTGGAGTTTGTTTTGTTACTACTTTTTCTGACACATCCTCTTCTGTTTCTTCGTAATCTAGCCCCAGTCCCACTTCTTCCAAAGCCTTTTTGGCATCTTTTATAGTCATACCTACTACATTTGGTACTGTTACCTCTGTTTTAACATCTTCTTCTGAAACGTTATCCTTTTGTACCTCCAAATATGGTAGCACTTCTCCAAATACTTGTGATCCAATTGGGGCTGCAACACCTCCTCCTTGATGTCCTCCTTCGCCTGTTGGGTTATATAATGTTATTAAAAGTACTACTTCTGGATTTGATACAGGTGCAACCCCAACAAAAGATGTAACATATTTTCCTGTATCTACCCCATCTTCAGATGTACCTGTTTTTCCTCCAATTGAATACCCCTGTACTTGTGCATTTTTTCCAGTTCCCTGTGCCACAACGGAGCCCATCATGCTAAGAACACCCTCAGCAGTTTCTTTTGATATTACTCCTTCTCTTTTTTCGGTTTCTACCTCAGTTACTTCTCCTGTTTGACTATCAATTATTTGTTTAACCAAACGTGGTTTTACATATGTTCCTTTATTAGCAATAGTACTTACCGCTGTAATCATTTGTATTGGAGTTATTTCAAATCTTTGCCCAAAAGAAATAGTTGCAAGCTCTATTGGTCCTACTTTATCTTCTTTCAAAAAGATACTGCCCGCTTCTCCCGGTAAATCAATTCCTGTCTTTTGCAATAGTCCAAATTTTTCAAGATAATCATAATATTTACTTACTCCTATTTCTTGCCCTAGCCCAATAAATACTGGATTACATGAATTCATAAGAGCTTCTCTTAAGCTTTCGGATCCATGTGGATTATAGTATCTCCAACAGCTTATTCTCACTCCTGCAATGGTAATTCCTCCTGTACAGCAAAATTCTCCTTCTTTATCAGTTGTTGTTATGCCTTCTTCCAATGCTGCCGATGCTGTAACAAGTTTAAATGTTGAACCTGGTTCATAGGTATCTGCTATAGCTTTATTTCTCCAAACCTTTTGCATTTCTTTTATTTGATCTGTTTCTGATAAACTGTCCCATGTTCCCTTTAATTCTTCAATTGTAGTTTCGTATGGGTCATTTAAATTATAATCTGGGTATCCTGCCATAGCAAGAATATCTCCAGTTTTTGGATTCATCATAATAATGTTTCCACCATCTGTACACTTATTATCTATGCATGCTTCTTTTAAATATTTTTCTGCTATTCCCTGGAGAGTTGCATCTATACTAAGCACCAAATCATTTCCATCAATAGCTGATACATAGTTCTCCCCTTCTCCTTCGATTTCTCCTCCATTTGCATCAGTAACTTTTGTTATACTTCCCTTTTCTCCTTGCAATTCGTCTTCATAAATTACCTCAATTCCATCTAAGCCCTGATTATCCGAACCACAAAAGCCAATTACTTGTGAAGCTAAGCTATTATATGGATAATATCTTTTTGTATCTTCGTCAATATTTATTCCTACATCTATTCCATTATCTTTCATCCATATTCTTAACTCATCTGCCTTATCCTTTTCTACTCTCCTTGCAATAGTCTCTATTGAAGTGTTTCTTTTTACTTTTTTTAATACAGTATCATAATCTAGCTCAAAAATATTCGCCAAAGCTGTTGCAACCTTTTCTTTATTCTCCTTAGAAATATTATTTGGATTGACTGTTATGGTATTTACAGTACTACTTATAGCAAGTACTGTTTCACCTGTAGCATCATATATTGTTCCTCTTCTTGGATTCACTGCCCTATCTAAACTTTGTTGTTCATATGCCATTTGCTTCAATTTATCGCCGTCAACAAATTGTATCCACGCAATTCTTCCAGAGAAAAGTAATGCTATTATAATTACTATTACTATCATTATTTTCATTCTTCTTTTTCTGCTTATATCACTATATTTCTCTTCGATTTTATTTTTATCTTTTTTTCTTTCTTTTCGATATTTTTTATTTTGCTTTCTCTCTACTTTTCTTTTTAATCTTTCAATATTTTGTGGTTTCTCGTTTTTGTTTTTCTTTATTTTGTTAACTTCTTCTTTGTCAAATCTAACTTTCAAATTATCTTTTTGTTTTCTTGCTTTTCCTTTTTTTCTTTTTCTCATATAGCATTCATTCCTTTCGAACCAGTCAATACAAACCCCTTCAATTAATTGTATTCGAACGGAACAAAAAAAGACTAAAAATATTTCATATATTCTCAGTCTTTATTTTCCTAATAATGAATCTAGTAAATCTTGAATCCAATTTTTTTCATCTTGCATAACAACTTCTTCACTAGCAGATTCCACATAATCCTTTTTATCTAAATTAACATATATTTTTTGGCTATTATCTAATTTTTGCATTCCTAATTTATCTTCAGCTAATTTTTCGATATTAGACAAATTCAAATTATTCTCTAAGTTTACTCTAAGCTGAGCATTTTCTTTTTCTATTGCAGCTAAATTAGTCTTAAGCCCTTCGTTTTCGCTAAAGCTTTCATTTATCAGTGAATTTCTATAACTTATAACAAGTAAACCAGCAAATATTAAAAGTATTCCTGCAACAAGTTTTACTTGGCTTTTTAATTTTCTTTTTGGACGTACTTTTTCTTGCTTACTTTTGGCAGTAGATTTTTTCTTCTGTTTATATGGACTTTCAATCGGTTCATATTCAGGTTCTAATTTTCTAGGGCTAGTCTCATATTGATATCTACTATACCTATAATTTGCCATAAGTTATTTTCACCTCTTTTCTACAATAGTATTTTTGTTCTGTTAAATATCAGATTTTATCTTTTGTGATTATTTCTTGTCCATTCTTTCAAAAATTCTTAATTTAGCACTTTTACTTCTTGGATTTTCCTCTTGTTCTTCTTTTGTTGGAATTATTGGCTTTTTAGTAATAATTTTCCCATAAGATTTGTATCCACAAACACAGTATGGCAAATCTTTTGGACAAGTGCACTTGCCTTGTGCTTCTATATATGCCTCTTTAACAGCTCTATCTTCCAATGAATGAAATGTTATAATTGCAAGTCTTCCATGTTCTTTTAAACACATTATAGAATTTAAAACTGTATTATAAAGTGGCTCTATTTCATTATTTACCTCTATTCTAATAGCTTGAAATGTTCTCTTAGCTGGATGTCCTTCATTTTGTTTTGATTTTGGAATAGAATTTTTTATTATTTCAGTTAGTTCTTCTGTTGTTTCTATTCTTTTTTCTTTTCTTCTTTCACAAATATTTCTGGCAATTGACTTTGAAAATCTTTCTTCACCATATTTATATATAATATCTGCAAGCTTTTCTTCAGAATATTCATTAACTACTTTTTCAGCTGTAAGCTCTTGGTTTTTATCCATTCTCATGTCTAATTTTGCATTTCCCATGTAGCTAAAACCTCTGCTACGTTCATCTAATTGATATGAAGAAACTCCCAAATCTAGCAAAATGCCATCCACTTGTTCAATTCCTAAATCAAATAAAATTGTTCTAATTTCATCATGATTTCCATGAACATATTTTACATTTTTATATTTTTCTAGTTTTTGCTTAGCTGCCCTTAATGCTTCTTCATCTCTGTCTATTCCTATTAAAAGACCTTTACCAGAAAGTCTTTTTACTATTTCTTCACTATGTCCTGCTCCCCCGAAGTGTACCATCTACATATATTCCATCTGGTTTTATATCTAGTCCTTCGATGCATTCATTTAGCAGTACAGGTTTATGTTTAAATTCCAAATTTTTACACTCCATAGACTTAATTTTTATGATAGCATAAGCAGTTGGCATAAAAATATACCAACTGTATGCTACTGTTCTATTTGCTTTATTTAAGCAATTTTATCATATGTTTTATGTCTTTGGTTCTTTTCATCTTTAGTAAATATTTATGTACAAACAATCAACATTTTATCTTTTGAGAATTAAAATATCTTTTGTTTTATTAAAGCTTTTGTTTTGTCTTAATATTAAATTCATCTTTTGTTTAAGATTAATTTATTTCTTCTTTAGTGATTTTTTTATAATTACTTTTTCTTTAGTTAAAAATCTAAACTCTATTTCAATTTTTCTTTAGTAGTTTTTATTTTTCTCTTTAGTTAAATTTTTCTTTCGTTTTAATTTTTCTTATGTGATTTTTTACAGTGGTTTTCTTTCGTGAAACTTAAGTATTACTTATCTTTTGTTAAAATTTCAATTCATTCTTCTTTAGTTTATGTTTTACTTTTTCTTTTGTTTTCAAGCATCTTCGCTTATTATCTTTTGTTCTTAATTAATCTTTTGTAAATTAATATTTTATCTTTAGATTACAAATGAGGTTTTAAAATTTCTTTTGTTCATTAATTTTTTATCTTTAGTTTCTATATAAACTTTTAATAAAGTTATATACCAAGCATTGTCATATTTTCTGCAATTTCATCAGCAGAAATGTTTTCTTCACTGTTATAAGTTTTCCATTTGTCTTTATTCCAAATTTCAATTCTAGTACCTACACCTATAATTACAGCTTCTTTTTCTAAAGCCCCATATTCTCTTAGGTTACTAGCAATTAGAAATCTTCCTTGTTTATCAATTTCGCATTCAATTGCTCCAGAAAGGAAAAATCTTACGAAATCTCTAGCATTTTTATTTGTAAGTGGAAGTGTTTTTAACTTTTCTTCAAAGTTTGTCCATTCTTTTTGTGAAAAACCAAACAAGCACCCATCTAAACCTTTTGTAATAATGAACTTCTCTCCAATGTCTTCTCTTATTTTTGCAGGCATAATTAGTCTTCCTTTTGCATCAAGGGAATGTTCATATTCACCAATAAGCACTTTGTTTCACTCCTTTCACATTTTATACCACTTTTTACCACTTCTCTCCACTTCACTTAGATTTTAATACATAAATATATAAAATGCAATAGTTTTTATTAAATTTTTTTAAAAATTTTTCTTCAAATCCCTGTTGGCTGTAAGGTTTCAGAACATTAGTTCGCTTTTGAGGTGTGGTTTTTTATTTGGGGAGTGAAGGAAAAAAACGAAATATAGTAAGCATTTATGCTTTAGATATATCCTGAAGTTATGTATTATAAGCTAAAAATTCTTTCGATTTCGTGGAATTTTCAGAATAAAATATTGCTTATTTAAATAAGCAATTAACTGTCACTAAAACTTTGGGGACAGATTTAAAATCTGTCCCCACGTTTCATCTATATTTTATTTTTTTATTTGTTTTCTTATGGTTTATTTTCTTCTAAGCAAATAAGAATTAAATTAGTCAAATCAGAAATATCTACAATTGATTTTATACTAGCATTCAAAAAATCTTTTGGTGAGACTTTGCTTAAATTTAAAACATAACCATTTTTTAGTGCTAATTCTCTTATAAACTCTCTAATTGTTCTACCATTTCCTTCTCTGTATGGATGAAGTACATTAAGCTCAGAAAGATAATAGGCTAGTCTTTCAGCCAATTTCTCTTTAGATAATCCATTAAGAAATTTTTCTTCTTTTAACTTATCTAACAATTTTTTTAATTCTGACTCAATATATTCATATTCAGCAAATCGGAATACTCCTTTTGCAATGTTTTCATTTCTATACTTGCCTGCAAAAGGGTATATATCTTCAAATAAATATGTATGAATTTTATTTAAGTGTTCAGCATCAAAATTTCCAATAATTCCTTTATATCGTAATGCTAATAATTTGGCGGCTGTAATTTTTGCTTCATATTTTTGTAAAACCTGCTTATCGTGAATATCTAATTTATTTATTAATATATTGCTATTTGGATAGCAATAGTTTGAATTTCTCTCGTTATATAGGTCTTTCCCCATAATCTCCTCCATTCACTTTGAATAACAATAATTTATTTAGATTTTTTTACTTTGATATGCATTATTATAACATATTATAAAAAGATTTCAATTTAAAAATATTTTTTGGAAATATATACATAAATATAAAGAGCAATGGAAATGTAAAATACAGTGTGCTATTTTTACATTTTCACACACTATATTCTACACTTTCAGAAGAAGCATAAAACATCAAGACATAGCTTGCGGTTTGTTGATACACTATTTTCTGCCATATCTTTTGCTTCTTGCGCTTTCTTTATTATTCCATCATTTCCGAAATACTGTACTTATTGTTACTGTTGATAATATGATTATTACTATTATGGCTTACTCAAAAGGCATTGGGAGAATTATATAATACAACCAAACAAGATATAAGTTATCATTTAAGTAATATCTTTAAAGAACTAGAATTAGAGCAAAATTCAGTTGTCAAAAATTATTTGACAACTGCTTTGGATGGAAAAAAATATAAAACAAATTACTATAATTTAGATGCAGTAATCTCTGTTGGAT
>ERZ1643251.1921-NODE-1921-length-22245-cov-9.510095_pt1 | contig 22245 bp, 16 predicted proteins | sample MGYA00579261_ERZ1643251 | MGnify/ENA primary metagenome ERZ1643251 (study PRJEB29033, sample SAMEA4952267) | chicken gut metagenome | biome: Broiler Chicken; feature: Gastrointestinal Tract; material: Caecum | place: Ireland | collected 2018 | study: Broiler... | reverse complement strand
GCTCTTTTTCGATTTTCAGGATAGAATAACCGTATCGGTTATACACGCGGATATTCCTTCTCCAAAGCCAAGCCGTTACGCTTTTGAGGACATGGACGAGCAAAGTGTTGTCTCCTCTGCGAAAACGGAAGTCCTCATACAGCCGTATAAACCGGTTGAACGCCCATTCGCTTATCATCTCCTCTATCATATAGAGCGGGAGAGTCAGCCGCATATCCCCCGACGATACGATATGAATGACGTCACAAAGGTCTCTCGCGTCCGCGCCCCAGCTTTCCGGCCTTTGCTCGTCCGTGAATACCTTGATGAACGGGAAGTTATCTACCGTTGCGGAATGCCTGCACATTTTCAGCCATGAATTGAACAGATCGTTCTTTTGGTTCGCCTCGTCCGTGCCTTTCTTGACCTCTTTCAGCTCCAGATTGTTCCCGCGCTCCTTCCCGATCTCCGTGATACCGACCACGCCGAACTCAAAACTGCCCGCTTTCGGATTGTTTTCCATGACCTTCCTCCCGAGCCTTAACACGTCAAAGTCGAGGATATGTGCATGGCGGCTGTGTACTCTGCCCCGTTCCGAAAAGAAATCCGTGAGCCACAGCGGGAAATTGCCTTGCTCTAAAAACCTGTTATCCGTCCGTATCGAATAGTTCGCCACGATGAGGCTGCTCTGCATGATATAGATGAAGGTTGAGCCGAATATCATAAACCTTGAACAACGGCAAAAGGGCTTGCGAAATATCCGCAAGCCCTTTTAACTTTATTCTAACTCTAAAGAAAAAAGCAAATCCGAACCAATCGGTTCTTATCAAAAGTCTAATTAAAACCGAACACTTTTAAATACTCATATTGAACGCGACTTCACTTAACTTTGCATGTATTTGTTTATTTGTTCTTCGTAAGGGAAAGAAGGTGTTGAACCGTGTTTTGTTACAGATAGCGCTGCAGCTGCATTCGCTGCCATTATTGCCTCTTCTATAGTTTTTCCACGTACTAGATACGAGGCAAATACACCGTTAAAACAATCGCCTGCACCAACAGTATCTACCGCATTAACAGAATGTCCTTTAAATAATTTTTTTTGTGAGTTAGTTGATAAATACACCCCTCGCTTACCAAGTGTTACCAAAACAGATTTTACACCACAATCCAATAACTTTTGCGACGCTTCCTCAACACTTTCAAGGGTACTTGATTTTTTCCCTGTTAAAATTTCCAACTCGCTTTCATTGGGGGTAAGATAATCTATTTTATTTAAAATTGAATTTGGAATCGGACAAGCCGGAGCCGGATTCAGCAAAACAGGTATCCCTAAATCAGCACACATTTCAATTGTTTCAAAATTTATACTTTGCGGAAGCTCCATTTGTATTAACACCATTTTAGCTTTTTTAAGATACGGTTCCGCGTCATGTAAATCTTTTTTGTCGTAAGCATGATTTGCTGCCGGTATAACAATTATTTTATTTTCCCCGGCGGCATTGATTTGAATCTGTGCCACAGAAGTAGCAATATCCGAACAAATTTTTACTCCCTTTAAACCGATTTTTTCCTCTTCAAGCAATTTCAGAAAAGCATCCCCGTTCGAATCGTTACCGATACAACCAAACATATCTACGCTACACCCTGCTCTACGAGCTGCGACGGCCTGATTTATGCCTTTACCGCCTAAATATACATGAAAAGTATCTCCTAAAACTGTTTGTCCTTCTTTTGGGAATTCTTTTACAGTAACAACATTATCTGCAACAAATGAACCTATTACTACTATATCAGACATGGTTAATTCTTCCTCATAAACTCTTTTTTCAATGACTCCCCTATCGCACCATTTGGATGAAACGAATAAAATTGTTCTCGTGTAAATTTATGTCGTGCCGCTATTTCGCAAGCAATTGCATCACCGAGAACCAATGCTAAGGTAGTAGAAACTGTAGGTGCTAATTTAAGATGATCTGCCTCTTGCATATGAGGATATAATAAAGTATAATCACATTCTTTTACAAGTTGGCTATCTTTACCTGAAGTTAGCGCTACAGTAATGATTCCATTGTGTCGTAAAGGCGCTATATTTTGACAAACTTCTTGAGTATTCCCGCTGTTCGAAATAAGAATTGCTATGTCTCCCTTGACAAGCATCCCCAAATCTCCATGCATCGCTTCGGAAGAATGAACGAAAATTGATGTAATTCCTAAAGAGGAAAAGGTTGCAGACAATTTTCTGGCAATATGTCCGCTTTTCCCTATGCCCATAAATACGATTTTACCTTTACATTTTTCCAGTAAAGTTATTACTTCTTCATAATTTTCGTCTAATTCTTTCAACATTACGTTCAATGCATCTCTTTCGGCTATGATGTATTCTTTTAACATTTTATGTACCGCCTAAAACTCGATATTTTTAAACAATTCAAAATTACTCATAACAAATTCTGCAAAAAGTGAATCAGCCCACCCAAACCAACTTCTCGTAAATTTAGTAGGGTCATCTTTATGAAAGCTTTCATGCATGTGATATGTTCCCGCATGCGTATTAATGAGCATCCTTAAAAGAGAAACTTTTTCTTCTTCACTCACAGAAGTCAAACCTTGTATGATCAACCCTAAAGGCCAAATATAATTTTCAGGCGTATGCGGAGACCCTATACCCTCCGCAATTAAACCTTTATAAAAATACCGATTTGCTTTTGAAATCAAATAATTTCGCGTATTAGAATATATCGGATCATCCGCCTTACAATAGCCCAAATATGGCAACGATAAAAGTGAAGGGACATTTGCATCGTCAGCGATAAAATGGTTACCATAGCCATCTGTTTCGTAAGCGAAAATGCGACCGTTATTAGTTTCAACATAAGCACATTCGCTAAGACCTTTCTCTATGTCTGATTTGAGTTGAATGCACCGCTCAGCCATAACGTTATTTGGAATAATTTCCGTAAATACGTGAATTAAAAAGCGCATTACCACTACTATGAACATATTGGATGGAATAAGATAGCCATATGTGTTTTTATCGTCACTCGGACGAAACGCAGACCAAACCAAGCCGTTCTCTTTACAATTTGAACCTCGCCCGTTATTTTCCAAAGAATCGCAGGCAGAATTCTCGCGTATAAATGTATAATTTGACTTTTTAAAATGCTTTTGTTCTGTTTCGAATACGGTTAAAATTATTTCGACTGTCTTACAAAATTCCTGATCAAAAATAGTTGTATCACCTGTTATCGAAAAATATTTATCCGTCAGCCAAAGGGGATAACACAGACTATCAATTTCAAATTTTCGTTCCCAAACCCAATCATTATTCAAGGTTAGATCTTTATGGCCATGACCGTTTTTCTCTTCGTTAAAAGCATTGGCGTAGGGATCAATGGATATGTAAAAAAACTGCCTTTTAATGACGCCACGAATCATCTGCGACATATCATCATCAACGCCACATAAACCGATATAAGTGTTTACTTGCGCGGAAGAATCGCGTAACCACATAGCCGGAATGTCACCTGTAAATACATACGTACTTCCGTCTTCCTTTTCGCGTACTGTAGTAGTTAGGGTACTCAAAAAACAATTTCGAAAAAGAGTTGCAAGTTCTTTACTTTTCAGCTTTGCGCAAAAAAAATCTAACCATTCGTATGTTTTTTTGTATTTCAAATTTGTTGCTCTCCTTTCTTAATCTGATATCCCGCGATCAAAGCATAACATTCAGCAGTTGCTGCCTCTTGCAAAAGCGAAACATATTTATATTCATCTAATACTGCGCCAACACCCCAATTCGGCATAACGTATCCGTTTTCGTCGCGACCGTTTTCCCAAGCAATATCTAAATTTTTTGCAAATGCCTCTATATATTCGTTGTTTCCATCGATGTTATACAGAGAAAGATATCCCTGTAACAAATATAGATTAAACCAAGGCGTAGCAGGAAAATACGATACTCCGTTTGAGTTTTGCATCGTAAAATAGGCAAAAGAACCTTCAGCTGTTTTTTTCGCGTCCTCCAAATACTCAGCGTTTCCGGTAATTTCATAAAGCATAGTACCTGCCCAAATCATAGTACCGCTATTGTACGTAAACTTTGGTTTCGATATTATTTCAGTACCAGTATTTTCATCATACGTTGCGTTATCCCAATATACGTTATCAAGCGGATCGCATAGAGTATCATGCGTCCAATCATAAATCCTTTCCGCCGCCTCAAGATATTTTTTATCTTCGCTAAGTTTATATTCTTTTAATGCCGCAACGATTGCAGGCCCACTGCTGCATGTATTGCGACTTGCAACAGATTCTTTCCAGAATATTCCCCCATCTACCGACTCGCCGCTGAGAACATAATCTGTAATTTCCTTTGCAATAGTCCGACACTCAGAATCTTCACCTTCAACTTCAACAAAATCATACATACCCAAAGCAACCCATGCATTATCATCATAATACGGTTCAGACAATCCCACAGTGGCTGAATAGACACGTGCTTTACGAGGTAAACGGTACTCCTCCAAACCTTTTAACATCATGCTCATACGTTCTCGGTTTAAGCTATATTCCGGATCAAGCTTGGCCATTGTTCCCACCATTGTCAATACTGCTCCGTATGACCATAATGCTGCAGTACCGCTCAGATCTGAATCTATATCACCCGAAATATATTCCGGTACATATGCCATCATCCGATTGGAAGGCAACCAAAAATCCTCAAATATTTTTTCACTAATAATTAAACTCTTACTATAATACGGATTTTCAATCTTTGAATTATTATCATTATCACCTTCATTTCCCGTTTCTCCGCAAGCAACGATCGAAAGCGACAACACTATTGCAACCAAGATGGCAAAAACTTTTTTCAATTCAATACCTCCTCTGCAGTTTGATTATTTTTGGAACTTTCCTCAAAATATTCCGCAAAGACCGCCATACTTTGTGCGTTTCCGCAGGCTTCGCGGCACCCCGTTTGGTATACCGGATCATCATCAGGTTTCATTGAACCATCCCAACGATCAAAAATAAAACCAAAACGATCATAATAATTCTTGGTTACGGCATAATCGTAACCTTTCAAACAACCATCCATAAAACTTTTAAACGATTCTCCGCAATAACGATAAGCGTCAAGATATCCTTGAAAAAGATATACGCGAAACCACGCATTATCGCTATAAAATTCGCCTTCGACTGAAGAAGAAAGATGTTCATACGCGAAAAGTGCCCTGCTTCCTTCAGCAATCGATATTGCTTCCGCAAGATAATCTTCCTCTTTTGTTATATCATATAACAATGCTGCCGCTGAAAGCATACATCCGCTATTGTACGTAAATTGAGCTGTTTGAATATTTCCCGCACGATCAATACAGTCAAAATATGTACCCAACGCTTCATTTTTTAGCGTACTACGAGTCCATGCAAAAATTTTTTTCGCCCAATCCAAATGACTCGTATTTTTTGTATATTTATAAAGCAAAGCGGCATTCATAGCACTGGGCGCATTGATACAAGTATTGCGGACGTAATCTTTATCTTCTGTCGTTTTAGGATCAAATTGCCGCCAAAGCAATCCGCCCCCCAAATCTTCCTGCCAACCGGTATAAATAAATTCTTGAATTTCAATAGCCTTATTTAACAAATCTTGTTCGCCGAATGCAGCATACATTTCTAAAAGCCCGAATACTAACCATGCGTTGTCATCAAAAAATATCGGCCTTTCTTTGCCGTTATCGGAAGCATAGGCGTTTATTCCGCTACAAGAATACCACTCTAACTCTTCCAATGCATTACGGGCAAGCATTTTTACATTTTCATTTCGCGGGCTGACCTTAACAAGCTTTGCTACAGCTGTAAAATAAGCTCCATACGTCCATAAAGTTGCCCGACTATTCCTATTGGTATTGTCCGCTAAGCTTTCATTATCCATTCGGCAATTTTTCTCTATTGCCTGTATTTGATCAAATGATTGCTCCGCATAATGATTCGGAAAAGGTTTTTCTTCCGGCTTTTGTTCGGGGTTTTCAGGTGCACACCCCACTATCCCAAATAAAAATATACTTAATAAAATACTTACAATTTTTTTCATAACCCTATAATTATTGAAGGGAATGAAATATTCTTATTTCATTCCCTTCACCTTTATCTGTACTTCAAGTACTTTTTATCCCCTTCTTTTTTTGCGTAAGCAAAGAACAGTCACTACTACCAAAATTGCAACAACTGCGAAAGCCATTGTCGTTCCGCCCACAAAAGAACTGCATCCGCCAGGCTCTTCCGTATCACCGTCACCCGGCTCTTTATCTTGATCATTATCACCAGGGTTGGGTTCCGGTTTGGGATCTTCCCCTACAACTATATCAAGATCAACGCTTTCATCACCATTTACGATCGTGCCATCACTGTCGGCAAATCCGCCTGCCACGCCATTAACATAGGCATCACCTACTGTATTGACATAGCTATAAATCGTTCCTTTTTGGAAATTTTGGAAAGTAACAACGATTTCAACCGGTTCACCGTTTTTCTCACGCTCAACCGTAACTTCGAACTCGTCACTTATCGGCATACCAAAATTGCCAGATTGGTTATTTCCACCTTTCGTCGCATACGTATCCAAAATCATGTTGCGTACAATGTAAGCTTTTTCAAACGGATTTGACATTACCATAACGGTTAACTTTTGCTGTCCCCAAGCGGTAGAAGTAGAACTGCCCGCAATATAACTTTGCGTTATACCGTTTGCATTCCATTCATGCCCCTGCGCTACCGCTCCTGTATACAGCTTAAAGCCGGTATCCGTTACTCTCTCGTACTCAGCCAAATAGCTTTCATAAATTCGCAAAATCTCATGTTCAAAATCAGCTCCGCCTTTTGCAACATTCGAACGGCTTTCCATGCGGCCAATATTTCTGTCAATTTCATTTCCTTTACTTCCGACCGCCTTATCATATTCGATCGTAGCTGTACCGGCCTCATCGATCATTACATATCCGAAAGTAAAGTTGCAATACGTTTTATTTTCATATGTATATTGACGTGCAATAGGAAGTCCTGTCTTTTTATATCCGCCCAAATCTTCAATAGCAGTGAGTACATTGCCAAAAATAGCGACGGCAGGATTATCATAAGAACTCTGTATAATGACACCCTTTTCGAACTCTTGAATTACATAATAAATGTCCGACCCGTCCCCCAATTCATCCTTAAAGGAACCTATTGCGGCATTCTTTGTAGGTTTGCCCAAATTATAACCGTTACGTGTATTCGCCATCTGATACGCGTCAGCAAAACCGTCGGTTATGAGCGCCGCCACAGTCTTACTATAAGCGGTTGAGCCGAAAACCGTTTCGGTGCCCTCTTCCAATGAACCAAGGCCATTATTTCGAACAACTTCTTCTCCGGACGCATCAAAATAATACTTTGTTGTAATCAAATAATCTTTCTCGGCATACACCGGAACGCCGTTCTCTTTACAAGCCGCCTCAAAAGTTTCGTTTGCTCCAACCCATGCTTCGTATAATTTATCTTTAAATTCGAATGCATCCGCTTCGTCATCGTAATATACTTTGACTACGCCATCTTTTGCGCTATACGTCGCCGCCTTATAGGTACCTTCTCCGTTTAAAATAGGCGTTTCAGGATTAACAGGCGGATCTTCTGCGATTCCATGCCCGACCAACGCTTCTTCTACAGAGTTATAACCCGCCATCCATGCAATGTAATCATTTCCTTTTATACAGGTATAATTATCCGCAAGATTTTCTTGATAAATTATAGCCGCTGAATATGTTTGATACTTTACATTTTTATAAACTGTCGTTTTACTTACAGGGAAACCTACTCCCGAAAATGTATCATCTGCATTTACTTTATTTTCCCCTTCTTTGAAATAGGCTCCTATATATCCACTGGCTGTAGAAGAAAAATCAGCATTATTGACGATATATACATCATCATACCAATTTCCTACAATTACAAAAAGGTTATAGCCACCAGCGTACGGTCCGCACTCGTCTGAATTAAATTTCAGTATTGCACCCCGTCCCATGAATTCATGCATGGGATGATTAATTTTTTGATCAGCTATAGGACCTCCAAACCCTTTATAAGGAGTACCACCATCATCAATAAATTCACCGACTGCAGCGAGGCGTTCTTCCGTTTTACGAACTTGTTCGTCTTGAATATGCAAATATGTAGTATTGTAGATCTTCGTCTCCCAATTATCTTCAAAAGACGCTATAATTCGGGACATTTCTGTTCCTTTCGGAGATACTGCCTTATCAACCACGAATTCTGCGGCACCGTCGTCAACCACTTTTATGTAGCCGTATTCAAAATTTTGATAGATAGTATTCTCAACCGTAAACTGACGTGTAACAGGCGCACCCGTTACATTCAAAGCGGAATTATCCTGTACCGCTACGACTTTCTGATACATTTCTTTCGAAATCGGAGCCGCAGCATAATGAGGACTTCTATCTAAACGCGCTTGAATAATATAGCCGCCTTCAAACTCTTGTTCATAATAGGTTTTTTCTGAAGTGCCAGTGTCATATTTACCGTTCGTCTTAAGATTTGCAATCGTATAAGTTTTTGCCTTAACCGCAGATACAGGCAAACCAAGTTCATATTCATCTGCGTTATAATTGACTGCAAATTTATAAGCATCTGCAAAACGATCTGTCAATCTTTCCGCCTCAACTTCCGAATTCGCATAATCTTCCGGTAATTGACCGACTGTAAATGTATAGTTATTGACAGTGCCTGCCTTATTCTCAAATATTACTTTGTCTGTGATCAGATACTTTGCGCCATCCCTTTCTATAATATCTGTAAGAATCACGCCGTTCGGTTCGCCATCGCCTTTCCAATAAGATAATAAATTTTCATCCGCTACAGACAAAGCCCTGCCCTTCATTTCGTTCATGAAAATTGCACCGGAATCGAATTCTTGGCCGATCAAAACCCTGTCGTCGTCGTCAACATAAACAGACATAGCTCCTTTGGAATTGCCCAAATCTTTAGAAGCCTCCTCCATTTCCTGTTGAATGTGCACCTTATGTGCCTCGGCATATGCGGGCACCTCATCCATCACTCCGACAGCTTGCGTATCGGCAAAAGCGATAACACCGCTTATCGAAACTGACATCAAAAAAGCTAATCCTAGGCCGATAAGCCCTTTAAACTTTTTTTTGCTCATAATTCCCTCCTTTTAAAATTATTCTTTGATACCTGAAAAGGTTATGCTGTTCATAAAATACTTTTGGAAAAAGATAAACAAAACCAATACAGGTAACGTTGCCACCATTGATGCTGCCATAGACACTGCATAGTTATCCGCAGGGAACGTTCTTATAAACGTCGAAAGTACTAATTGTCTGTCTGGTAATACTACATAAGGCATCAAGAAGTTATTCCATCCGCCCTGAAAACAGAGCACCGCCATTGTCGCAATCGCGGGTTTTACCAACGGTACATAGATGCGAAAACAAATTATCAGTTCATTTGCTCCGTCAAGAGCAGCGCTTTCTCCAAGTTCATCCGGTAATCCGATAAAAAATTGCCGCATAAAAAAGATATTAAATACGCCTGTAGCACCCGGTAATATAACACCCCAATAACTGCCCCATAAATTCAATACCCGTATTACCACAAAAGTAGGAACCATGGTGATGATTCCGGGAATCATCATCGAAGACAAAAATACTTTAAATAACGCTTTATGTCCCTTAAACCGTAATTTTGCAAAGGCATAAGCCGCTAACGTACAAAAAACCAAGTTCGTCAGCATACTTATTCCCGTCAAAAAGCTCGTGTTTATCAAAGCTACAATAAAAGCATTTGCTTTGTACGCATTACGATAAGAAAAAACATACTTGTAATGTTCAAGCGTTGGATTATTAATCCATAACTTGATCTCAGCCGATACAATCTCTGAAAGAGGTTTTAAAGAAGTAGAAAGCGCCCATATCAGCGGGAACAAAAATATAAACCCAAACCCGATTCTTAATATCCAAAGAATTGCATCCAACAAAATTGTCTTATATAGCTTTCTTCGGTGCAGTAAATTTTTTTCTAAATTTTCTGTCGTTTCCATTCCTTCACCGCCTTAAAAATAAGATTCTTTGTTAAACCGCTGAAAGAAAAACGTGATTATCATAATAAAGATAAATAAAAGTACAGACTGAGCACATCCTAATCCCACCGAAGTTCCTTTTACAGCTGTTTTATAAATTTCGTAAACCGGTGTTGTGGTGTTCGCATCCAATGCCAAAATTGGCTCAAACATTTGCGGTGCCCCGATCAAAGCTAAAGTTGATGCAAAAAAGATTGCGGGCCAAATACAAGGTAAGGTAATGGAAAAAAACGTTCTCCACGCAGAAGCCCCGTCAACTTTCGCCGCTTCCTGCACGCTTTCAGGCACGTTACCCAAGGCTGCTATAAATAATACCATGTTTCCGCCAAGCGAACCCCAACATGCCATCAGTATAGGACCCCACAAAGCCGTAGCACTGTTGTTCAGTAATATTTTACTAAAGTCCGCACCAAACGAGCCGTTTAAGAATTCAATAAAATTATTTATTATGCCATTCCCGTCTAACAGATATCTCCAGACGGTAGCACTCGCAATAACAGAAGTTATACCAGGAATATAGAAAATACCGCGAAATACTTTTGTTAACGGAAGTTTTTTAAATACGATCAATGCCAATACAAGACTCATTACAATTGTATACGGCACTGTCGTAAACGTGTAAATAACGATATTGAGCATTCCGTTCCAAAATTCAATGCCTGTTGTAAAAATATATTTAAAATTATTGAACTCTTTAAACTGAATTCCTTCAAAGCTGATACCGTTAAAATCAGTGAAAGCTAGAACAAATACCAAAACAATCGGAACCAGCGTAAACATTATAAATATGATCGTACAGGGTATTACAAATAAATAACCCAAATAGTCTTTTTGTGTAAATTTCCACTTCCGCCGTACTGATTCTTTATTCGCTGTTTCATTCACCATGGCTTTACTCTCTATAAAATTCAAGAATTTCGTTGCCTGCTTTTTCCATGTCTTTCAAGCATGCCGCTATTTTGTCATCTGCTGTTTCACCACGATATGCATTAGAAAAAAGTAAGCCATCGACTTTTGACATAATGACAGATGTTTCAATCGACGTATAGCCAAGCGTTTTAGGACGCGCTTTTAAATAAGGTAACACTTCTATCGCATTGCGCACATTTGGAACTTCCTTCATCGATTCATCATTGATAATTTCTAATTTTGCCGGTATTAAACCCGATATTTTACTCCATTCGACCGCATTTTCTGTAGTGCAGACCCACCAATTAATAAGATCCCATGCCGCATCCTGCTTTATTGAGGTGGTAGGAATTGCTAAACCAAATCCGCCCATTAACCCGCCGAGTTGTGAATTTGGAGTAACTCCTTCCGGAGCAAGTTCTGCCGAAGGCCCCTTCGGGAAAGGTATAAATTCATACTCAAATGTTCCATCAGAATATTGATCGTAAAAATTAGTTCCGTTCAGCAATGAATTTACTTGAATTGCAATTTTTTGCGTCAAGAAAGGATCATTGGGGCCGCCGCCTGTCGCAAGCGCTTCGTTAAATACTTTATCTTCATTATTCAATTGCCAAAAATATTTTAGTACTGCACGCCCATAATCGTTGTCTACGGTTAATTTTGTTTCGTCATCGCTGAGAATTTGGCCCCCTGCCGTCATTAAAAACGGATAAAATGAGCCAGCCATTTTCATATTCATACCGGCACGAGTCATACCGGTCTTATTTACGGGATCTGAATAAACCGTCAAGGCATTGGCTGCTGTACGCAATTCATCCCATGTCGTCGGCAATTTTTCAATTCCCGCCGCGTTGAGAGCAGTTACATTAACCCAAAGCCCCCACACGTCGATATCGAGCGGAATTCCATAATGTTTACCGTCTAACATCATTTCTTCCATTGCCTCGCTTTGATAATCCGCAGCATTTACTCCGCTCTCTTGCATGTAATCGTCTATACACACAAAACGATCTTCATTAATATAACGAACCGTTTCCCATCTATCCCAAATAACAACATCTGGGCTTTCCGCTCCGTTAGCAACAGACTTCAGCTTCGTATCCAAGTCGGATTGGGGTACAAAATACACTTCTTTCCCTGTTGCCTGTTCATACTTATCCATCATCTGCTGAACCAGTAACTCGTTGGCTCCGCCCCAATAAGTGCTGTTTGCCCAAATCACTAAATCGTCATCACCGACACCGTCCCCAAATACTCCACCGTCACAGCCCGCAGCAAATAAAGTAAAACTCATAAGAAATGCCGCGATTACTGCGAAAATCGATTTTTTCATTCTTTTTGTTCCCTCCATTTTTTAAATTAATTTTTTTGCGCAAAGAATTAATAAATCAGCAAAGACTAAATACGGTATATTCATTTTCAGACCAAGCAACCAAATTACCGTTTTCATTCATCAAGTTTTTTAACTTTATGGTGATTTTATTTTTCCCTTGCGTATATTTTGCCGGTATAAAATAATCTTCCCATCGCACAAACCCCAGTGCCGCACGCTGCCTTTCATTCCATATCCCGACTTCTTGTCCGTCAACATAGACTAAAGCCGCCTGCTCTAACAGCGAAGCATCCATAAACCTTCGAAGAATCACACCTTTGTTCGAACTATCTATCGTAATCTCAAACTGTGAATAATCTTTAACATAATTAAAATTAGTGGAATAGGAACGCTTGCTATATAAAGCTTCCAATGTTCCTGTAAAAGGTAACGTTTCACCTGATGACATTACGTAGTTGTGAGTATTTACTTCATTGCTGTCTACAACAGAAAATGAATCCGTTTCTTTCATCTGCGCTCGATCGTTGTGATAATAATAAGAAAGAACATACACATTGCTATCCGTACGATTATTTGCTCCTCCGTGTTCCATCACTAATTCAATACCGTCACGGAAAGTAATATAATCAGCTACAAGCGAACGAACCATTACGGTACGATCCATCCCATCACGATAATTATGTACAGGATTTCCGTATAAGGCATTTACTTGTGTTCCGTTATTAAAATACCAACCTCCGTTAAAGAAATCTTCAGTCCCTGTGCCATGAAGGGTATGCGACATTTTTCCGTCAATATAGCCGACCTCATCACCTTCTAAATAATATCGGGATGTATCCCCAAAATAATCTCCTGTCATTGATAGAGTTACACCAACAAGATGTCCCGCCCCTTTGGTCGTAAGAACATTAAAATACTCTTTCGGACGTAACATGCTATCAGTTCCGCTTATATATTCGCTATATTGTGTTGAAAAATAACCATAATCGTCCATATCCCCTTCAAACGGTTTATGCCCGACTGTAATCTCTACGGAATCTGCCGCAGAAAGGTTTCTGTTTTCAATCTCTATCCTGCAATCTGATATAAAAGGCATCGGATAATAACAGTACATTGTTCCGTCTTCTTTCAAACCTGTCATTAATGTAAGCGTTTTATAAGGTCCAAAGTTACCGAAACCAAAGAAAGACGAAATCGGCGCCTCAACATTCGGCTTTTCTTTCTTATCAAAATAAATTTTTATATAAATATTGTTCAAAAAATCTTCATCTTTGAATATGCTCTCTTTTTCTGCATCGCTTAAAAGAGAATTCGGATCATACTCCGCTGTCTGCACACTGGATGCTACTAATCCTTTTTTCGTTAAATTATGTACTTTGTCTGCATTACTATCGCCCAAATCGTAATCATCAATTATCAAATCACCGTTTTTTGTCCAAAATCTATACAAATAAATATCACTTTCTGCAACGAATTGAACGGTTATCTCATCCCTTCCAGATGTTGACGCGGCAGGCAATTCAATGTTAAAATTCTCAAAATAAATATTATCTTTCCACTCAAACCCATCCGCTCTCCTCTTTCTCACACTGAGATCGGATACCTTTTTTCCGTTTACATAGACCTTTGCTCGTTGCGTTTCGCTTAACAGTGCAAATCTTCCGGTAAGAAATTTGGCGTCTTTTGCTTTCATAACAAAAGATACGCTACTTCCGGCCGACATTTTAATCCCACCGTCTTCGTATTCTGTCCGATCCGAACACACCGCTTCAATATCTGAAATCTTCATTTCAATCGATGAAATGCTTCTTTTGCCGCTCAGCATAATTTCTTTTTTGCTTTGAGGAGCCAAAGAAAAGGAATCTTTAAGATATTTATTATCGCTTTTGTATTTTGGATCGGCTGAAACCTCTTCCAAAATTTTACTGGCTTTGGAAATATCCATATCCATTTTAAAAGGTTCAAGCTCTGCATCCGCCGGATAAAGATGATAATCTATATTATAATAAAAATTCCCGCTGCCTATTATTTTTATCGACTTTGAAAACACTATAGGAAGATAGCATACCATGCCTCCACTGGATTGTGTTTTGTCTTGTACAAAAGGCGCAACAAATGGATAATGTTTCCCCGATGTAAGCTCAGCCACATCCATGTCGACAACTTTATCTCCATCGACATAAATCCGCAAATTCGGCACTTCTCCGAAATTTGTAAACCACATTCTGTAAACAACGCCTGGGGACTGCACGTCAAGAAGAACTCTCCGTATAGCGCTTTCTTCACCGGTAGGCTCCCCGCTATCATTTGAACCATCAGGCAGTACAAGCCCAAATCCATCTGCATTTCCGCCGTCCCTGTCATAGCTGGACTGCTGTTCAAAGATAATATCGTTTTTTAGCGCAGCCAATTCATCAATACTTTGATAAGCCCCAACTCCATAACCAGGACCTTCATAACGCATTTCAGTTTTTCCGCATCCGCCGAAAAGCGAAACTATAAAAGAAATAAGCAACAATAGTAATATTGTTCGGCTATGACTGTTCTTTTTCATTTTTTCTCCTAATTCACTTCAAGTTCATCATAATCAAACTCTTTGAAAAACGATTTATGCGGTTCGCTTTGGTACCAATAAGCGACAGAATAAATATTGTCCTGCAAAGGCAGATAACGGTCTTTAGAACGCCAACCGAGAGCTTGTATCGTGACACGTAGATCTTTATCAAAATATATAGGATCCGTAATATGCCAGCGATACATTGAAAAACGGGTATTCGCACGATACAGCCCGTCTGGTTTGATTACCTGAGTAAGCCCCTGATATGCAGTTGAATATAAACCGTATTCACCTTGCGGGTGCTCAAAATTCCAAGCTCCCCCAAAATAATCTTCAGTCCCCGTACCGCAAATAGTTGGATATTCATCATCGCCGTCAATATAAAATTTTACCTCTCCTTCTCCCCACCATCCGTTACTATTCACCTGCCATGCAATATAAGTTCCTACATATTGACCTTTGCCGCTTACCCCATCTAAAATAGTGTGAACTTCTTTGTATTTTAAAGGAGACGAACTTCGAAATTGAGCATGCAAATAAGCCATATCTTTTGAAACTTCTGTCCTCTCAAAATCTATCTGATAATATAAAATCATATCTTCATCCGATAGATTCTGCATCACGATTTTAGCCCCTTTACGGAAAGGCATAGGAAAATAACAGTTAAACCCTCCCGCAGGATTTACCGTCACCGCAAGCGAATTAACATTTGAACGTGTACACCATCCGTTACAGAAAAAATCCCCCACCGGGCAATATATTGACGGCTCCGATTCTCCATCCCAATAAATTTTAAAGATCCCTGTTCTCCACTGATTTGGCGAACATGTTAACCAAATATGATTAATAATTCCCTGCCCCTGTATTTCACCCATAACAAAATCTGATTTAGGTTGAATCCTCACTGAAGGGGAAACTTTCCAGCCGATACCTAATTCTCTGGATGCATTTTCACCAGTACCGTTTTTAGCGCGTGCACCGCCGCTCTTTTCTCCCGTAAAATTTTCCGGACTAATAGAAAAACTACTGGAATTTTTTAATTTGGCCAAATCTTTGAACAACATTTGTATCCTCTCTTTAATTATCTGTATATTTGTATTTTACCTGTAAAACCGCAGAAAAGGAATAGCAAACCTAACGAATTATTTGGCATTTTTAACGAAATTGTCATTATCGCATTGACCAAATGTGATTTAACTTTTATTATTGATTAAAATAAAAATTCAATTTTACCTGACTGGGAGACAAGCGCATGAATAGTAATGAATTTCTTGATCTGCTAAATGGCTTTTCTTTTTACGTACGAAAAGCAGCTTCAGAAGTAATGCCTCAAAATTGGTTTTTGGAAAAAAGAAACTTATATGATCATGAACTCCTTTTTGTAGAGCAAGGAAAAATAATTTGCACTATTGAAAATACAGTTTATACTGTCGAAGAAAATGAAATACTTCTTCTTCCTCCTAAAAAAATCCATTATTTTACAACAATCGGCAAGCGATTGATTCAAACTCATATCCATTTTGATTTTTTTTATAACAGCCAATCTCCCAACACTATCATTTCATTTGGCATAATCCCCGATTCAAACAAAAATCCTGAAAAAGGAAAAAACCAACTTACTTTTCAAGAAAATATTTACGATCGACTAAAATTGCCCTATAAACTTCATTTGGATACAATGCATTCACAAACTGTAAAAGAATTAATTTACAATATAATCGAATTACAAACATCGACAAACTTTTTATCCGTTTTTGAAAAAAAGAAATGCATGATCGATATTTTTAAAATAATTCTTTCGGAATACCTGCCTAAAAATGAAAAAATAACATCAGACGACACATTATTTTCCCTCGTTAATATAATGATCGAAAAGCAAGTAACTCAAAAATTTGATTTGAAAAAAATAGCTGCGGAAATCGGATATTCTCCAAACCATCTTTCCCATCTTTATAAAAATAAATTTGGTATAACTCCCGTAAGATATCATGTGCTTTTAAAAATCGAAAAAGCAAAAAGCTATCTTGCACAAAAAAACCTTTCTGTAACAGAAATATCGGACGTTTTAGGGTTTGAAGCAGTTTCTGATTTTTCTCGCTATTTTAAAAGAGAAGTTGGACAATCCCCCCATAATTATCAACAACAAATTAATAAAGGAATTATCTCATACATCCCGAAGACGTATAGCTGAAAATAAAAATCAACAAATAAGCTGTGATTTATAAAATTTCCCTTAAAAAATGAGCCAGGTAAAATACCTGACTCATTTTTTCTAATTAGAATAAATGCTTTTTCAGTTTGGAATATATATTTTTAATGCGTTCTTCACTTCCGTATCTTTTCCTTCCAAACTCTCTGCTGACTGTTTCGATACATTAAAAGCTCTGGTTACATAATTCCCCCACCATTCTTCAGTTACATCAACACGATACACAGAAACATTGTTTGGACGAACATGCGTAGTAATATCCTTATTTTCTTCCCAGCCTTCAGGTCTATATTGCCATCCTTCTTCAATGATGATTACGCTTCCGACCGGAATATCTTCTCTTGTAAATTTTTTGGATGCATAGTAACGATCTCCATTGCTTGCTCCCGTAATTAAATTATCCCAGTCTGGAGAATCAGAATTATAATATGCAAACTTTGTAAGCTCTAAATCTAAAAGCGTATAACCTTGAGGATCAAAAGAAGGTTTTGTAGAAAATTCTGATTGTGTAACCTTAAAAGGATTTTTTACAGCATTTTCTGCCGCTTCTACCGCGATTTTACGATATTCTCCACTCACTCCAGAGGGAACAAACTCAATTTCTTTTACTGAAATACCTGTCAATGCCCGGAATAATGTCAAGCCTGCAATGTACCGACCAAAATCAAGCGTTAAATGATAACCGTCACGGGTCAACGTATCCCCTATGTATGAACTACGTGCATTTTGAATTGCGGTCCCATTCGGAATAACAATTTTTATATTATCATTTGTGATCACACATGATTTTACTGAATCTACAATCATTTCGTACATTGTTTCTTGATTATAGTCATATTTATAAAATTCAGAATGATTGCTGTTTTGTTGGTAAGCCCATGTCATATTCCAAACGATTTGGGCATTCGGAGCCTTTTCTTTGACGTAATCTACCAAATAGCCTAGCTCCTTATATGTATCTTTCATTCCGCTGCTTCCACTAGCTTGTTGAAGAGAAACAAAATCCCAATTTTGTTCAGAAAGAGCATCCCCCATCCTATAACGCTCCGTTTTCCATGAACCGTTCGAATTTACCCGATAATCATATGCAATATTATTATTTTTTGCATTTAATGCATGGGTATCCAAAGTACACCCACCAATAAATAGATTCCCCAAATAAATATTTTCTACTCCCAAGTCATCGGCTATCTGCCAAACATACTCCATAGTATCATCTGAAAAGCTGTTACCGACAGTTAATATTTTCAATATCCCGTCTTCTTTCCACTTTTCTTCTTGTGTTTCTTCTCCGGAAGGACCTTTACCGGAATCTTCATTATTTGGTTTTGCACAACCACTAAGGCCTGCTACACATAACAAAACTGACATTATAATCAAAAAAATAGAGCTGATAAATTTTTTCATATCAAAACCCCTCCTTCAATTAATATAATAACCCATTTAAACTTATTAAGGAATAGCAAATATAACGAATTTTTTAACATTTTTAATGAAATAAATAACCCCTTCAATGAAAATATTAAGAAATTAATATTGATAAAAAACTTACAGCACTGTCTTGGACACTTGAATAGCAAAAAATTTTCTAAATATTTTTTTGTTTTAACCCAATATAGCATGATAGCTTAAAACAAAATGTTAATTGATTTAAAAGTCATCACAATATCAAAAAATTATTAAGTATTGAAACAACAAGAGAATCTATCAAACTAAAAGTTATGAGCCCGGTACAATACCGAACTCATTACCAAACAAACTAATTTAAATCTTTTCCAAAATTTGGGGTTTACTTCAAAATTTGACGGAGTTTTTAATGTTTTTATATTTTTTCCAAATCGCACTGAATAGGAATTAAATTTAGCATATTATAAAAGCTTGAGGCTTGCGGATATTCCGCAAGCCTTTGTTAAGTTTTTTCAAATTTGAATGATAAATCCGAACCCGTCGCCTATTGGCACTACAAGGTTCGGATTATTATCAAATGGTGTACCATAAGAGGCTTCTACTTTTACAAGAGCGACATTTTCTCCACAAATCAAGATGCGTTCCTTCCTCTATATCACCTCCGCTCGCATTCAGCACCGCATGGTTCCCCCACGCATCGTACTTATATTCTACCACCACATTTCCCGTACTGTCAAGTATCGCGCAAATATTCCCCTGTATATCCTTTCTGTATACATAGGTGTTCCCGTTATACTTCACGCCGCACACGCCGCTGTGGTCATAGTAGTACTCCAGCCCGTTGCTCTGCTCTATCAGCCGGCTCTGGCTGTCGTACATATACGTTACGCTGCCTTTACTCGCCCGTCTGCCCTGCCCGTCGTAGGTGAAGGTCGCGCCCTTGTAACTTGCAAGCCGCCCGTTCGCCCATGCCGCCGCCGTTCCACGGTACGTCGTAGGATTTCCTGCTGCGTTGTACGCGCACGTCTCTCCGTTGTACGATTCCAGCCTGTCCCCTTTGTATACATATTCCCGGCTCTCCGACGCAAGCTCTTCCAGCTCTTCTTCGTCTTTCATGGTGAGCGCAAAGGCTCGCTGCTTCAGAATATTCCCGTTGTTGTCGTAGCTGTACAGCCACGTCTTTTCAAACTCCTTATTGTCCTCGCGGATAAGCCGGCTCAATGCGTCGTATTTATACCGCGCCGCAAGCTCGCCGTTCTCGTATACCTTCGTTATATTCCCCATTTCGTCATACGCATACCGGATACTGTCCTTTATCACATATTTCCCGCTCTGCATATTCCCGAAATTCATTAGCGACGGCATATTCGTCGCGTGGTCGCCCGCCTTGCGATACGAAATAATTTCTTCCGCAACCTTCGTTCCGCTTATGTACAGCTCTTTCCCTTTATTCCGTTCCAGCTTGTCCAGCTGCGGTTTGACCGTGATTCCGCCCGCCGCTATGCTTGCAATCGCGCGCTTTGCATCCGTACTGTATGTATATGTATACTCCTGTGATAAATCTCCTTTCCGTGTAAAGTTTCGACGAACTATCGAGGCTGTTATATGTATACGATTTAATAGCGTTGCCGTATGCGTCGAATACCGTTTCCTCTATCGTTTTACCCGTTGTAAGCTCTTCGCCCTCCACATAGCTTTCCGTGCGAACAACTTCGCCGTATGCATTATAATTGTATTTTTTATACGATATAATAGGCAGCTTGATAAGCCCCGTCAGGATACATACCGCCGCTGCGATCAGTACGCTGTCCAGACCGTAATTTTGCACCAGTTCCGAAATCGTGATCTCCATTTTCCCCTCCTTATCAATCGAAAATCGAATGTATTCTGCTTTCGTCGAGTTTATTGGCAATCGCCGAATTTTCCGTCGTTGCCAGCTTTACAAACCCGTAACTTTCCGCATACGTCGTTATGATGTTGTTCTGCACAAACCCTATATTTTTGTGGGCAAAAATCCCGCAATCGCAGACGTTTTTGATAATGTTCTGCGAAATCAGATTTTCCGCTGCGCTCTCTGCCGCCGCATAAATCCCTACGCTCGATTGATATGTCTGCGGCAGCTGCAGTCCCTCCATCACGTTGTTCGTTATGATGCAGTTGCTGCCCTCCTGCTCAAACAACCGCGGATTGCGGCTCGTAGACGTCAGAATGTTTCCGTCAAAAATGCTGTCGTTCGCATAATTTCGGACAGAGCGCCCCTTGATCGTATGCGTCGACAATATTTTGTTTCCGCTTGCCTTTGCAAAATCCCCTTTATTTTCCAAACCGACGCATTGACCGCCCCATTCGCCTACGATATTGTTTCCCTCTATTAAATTGCACAGACCTTCGTTTGCAAATCCGTATGCATATGCCTGTTCTTTCAAGTTGCCGGTATTATGGCTGCCGTTCGCTTTGATATTGCACCCGATAAATCTGCCAAATCTGCCGTTGGTAAAGACACCGACAGCAGCTTGCTTTTTCCCGAATCCGATATTTGTCGAATAAACAAATGTGTTTTGTATGGATATGCTGTTCGCCAGATTATTGTAAACGCCGTAAACGACGCTGTCCTTCATCCCGCTCTGCACGATTTGTACCTTGATGCAGCTGTTCGCAATCACCAGGTTATCCGCGCGTGTTTCCATATGCGTATCCAGATTCCCGTTATTGAACATTCCGACTAAATTCAATTGGCTCTCGGAAACAACTTCAATGAAACAGTTATTCAATTTCAGTCCGTAAGCCGTGTTGTATATCCCTACGATCTGCCGAGCCGTTGCGGGGATATTCAGATATACATATAATTTCAGATTCTTTATTTCCACATTTTTTGCCATGCTTGAAACAAAGAATATGTTCAGATCCGTATCCAACGGCTCCGCTATATCTACGCGCACAATCGCATCCGAAAAATCCAACGTGATATTCGGCTTCGTTATTGTTACCAGGCTTTTGCTGAAATTTTTCCCTACATAAAAACTTGTACTTTTGGGCAATTCCAAATTGATTTCGCCTTCAAACCTGACTTCGCTGAATAACTTTGCGGAATCGATAATTTGTTGTAGTTGCATACCTTTTTTCCCTAAACCCTTTTGCTTTTCATAGCTTCAGTATAGCACAGATTTTCTCGCAAAAAGTCGCAGACTTTTTGCGTATCGTCTATATCCCATAAGTTTAGCCTTTCGGCATTTGGTTGTTGCGGATTATCTCTCCCCTGTCAAGGACTGGAAAATATCGCCGAAAACAATTAAGCCGTCTCCATTACTCCGAATATTCGGACTTGGAGACGGCTTTCTTTTTTATCCTCATGCGATATTTTCCGCGCGTAAGGGGATTGACCGTAAAATGATCTACTTCCCCTTATCCTTGACAGGTGCGATCTAATCCGCTTTCTCCGTGGTCGCCGAAAGGCTAAACCACATGGAGGAGGTTTCCTATGGGTAAGTTTTTATCCACTTTAGGTACATTTAGTTTCGGTTTTTTCAACAAAAGTTGCGGTTTTGGGTTAGAAAATGCGCTATCTTTTTCTATCCTTCCTGCTGTATAGTAGTACCGTCGATATGCGACAGGCATACCGGCAATATTGTTTGGCAGGTTATAGATTTTCCCATGACGCAGGAGGAACGCGAAAATCTCATATCCGGTTTCCTGTCCGCCAATGC
>ERZ1643251.1920-NODE-1920-length-22249-cov-5.386050_pt1 | contig 22249 bp, 19 predicted proteins | sample MGYA00579261_ERZ1643251 | MGnify/ENA primary metagenome ERZ1643251 (study PRJEB29033, sample SAMEA4952267) | chicken gut metagenome | biome: Broiler Chicken; feature: Gastrointestinal Tract; material: Caecum | place: Ireland | collected 2018 | study: Broiler... | reverse complement strand
GCTTATCCATGAGGAACGCCGCGCGGGCCATATAGCCGCTGTCCTCCAGAATGGACAGGAGCAGGAACAGCAGCAGAATCGTGGGCAGGAACGAAAGCACGCTGCCCACGCCCGTGAGCGCGCCGTCCACCAGAAGGCTGCGCACCCAGCCGGCCACGCCCAGGCCCGCCAGCGCCGCCGCCAGCGCGTCCACCCCCTGCTGCACCAGCGCGGCAAAGCCGTCCGCCAGCCACGTGCCAAACGGCCCGAAGGTGATGTAGAACACCAGCAGCATCATGAGCAAAAACACCGGAATCGCAAGCAGCGGATGCGTGAGCACCCGGTCGAGCCGGTCGGTGAGGGTGGCGCCTTCCTCCCTTGCGCGCGTGTAGCAGGTGGAAAGCAGCTTTTCGATGAAGCGGTAGCGCGTATCGGCCATCACCGCCGCGCGCTCCATGCCCACCTCCCGCTCCATGGCGGTGAGGATCTCCTCGATGATGTGGCGCGTGTCCTCGCTCAGGTCCAGCTCCTCCATCATGGGCGCGTCGCCCTCGAAGAGCTTGGTCGCCGCGTAGCGCGAGGTCATGCCGTGCGCCTGCGCCGGCTGCTCCACCAGATGCTGGATCGCGTGCAGCGCCTTGTGCGCCGCCCCGGTGCAGATATCCAGCTTCGGCGGGAGACGGTGGTTCTCCGCCGCGTCCATCGCGCGGCGCACCAGCTCGTCCAGGCCCTCGCCCTTGCGCGCGCAGATCGCCACCACCGGCACGCCCAGCCCCTTCTCCATGGCCGTCAGGTCGATGACGTCGCCGTGGCTGCGCACCTCGTCCATCATGTTGAGGGCCACCACCACGGGCCGCCCCAGCTGGAGCAGCTGAAGGGTCAGGTAGAGGTTGCGTTCAAGGTTGGTGGCGTCCACGATGTTGATGACCACGTCGGGCTTCTCCCGGACGATGAAGTTGCGGCTGACGATTTCCTCCATCGAATAGGGGCTGAGGGAATAGATGCCCGGCAAATCCACGATGGTCACGTCCGAATACTTATCCGGCACCGCCTGCCCGTTTTCGTGCGCGCGCCGGAAGCGCCGCGGCAGGCCCAGGTGGGTCTGCTGACCGTGATGATGGTGCAGCATCGCGCCGGTCTTTTTTTCGACCGTCACGCCGGGCCAGTTGCCCACGTGCTGGCTGCTGCCGGTGAGCTGGTTGAAGAGGGTGGTTTTGCCGCTGTTCTGGTTACCGGCCAAGGCAAAGGTGTATTGCATGAAAAAGTCGCTCTTTTCTGTCAAAAGCTGTCGTTCGGGGGGAAAGACCGGCGGGGGACGGGCTTTGCCGGCGGGGTAGGGAAGCCTTGCGAAGCAGGGCTCAGACCGTTGAAAAACCCCTGAATCTGGAGAAAGCCGCGTTTCTTGCGTCCTTCGGACGCTCGTGGAAAATGCTGCGGCATAAGGCTTTGGGGCTCTGCCCCAAACCCCGGCAGGGGGATCATCCCCCTGCACCCCGCACTTTGTCAGCGGACTGAGCCTCGCGAAGCAGGGTTACGTTTCCCCGGCCGCGCCGCAGGCGGCATTTTCCGACGCTCACCGGAGGGTGATTTTTCTGGCGTCGTCCAGGCGCAGGGTCAGGGCGTAGCCGCGCAGGTGGATCTCCACCGGGTCGCCCATGGGGGCGGTTTTTTGCAGGAGCACGGTCACGCCGGGCGTGATGCCCATGTCCAGCAGGTGGCGGTGAAGCGCGTCCTCGCCGCCGACGGCGGCTACCACGCCGCTCTCGCCGGGTTTGAGGTCGGCCAGGGTTCGGGTCTCCATGAAAAGGACCACCTTTCAGGCAGGATGTTGGGGCCGTCAGTCCGGCGGCCCGGCGGGCACGGGCGGCTCGGCGTGGTTGTGCTCCAGCACCGGGTCGGGCGGCAGGCCCTCCTCACGCAGCCACTTGCGCAGCTCGTGCTCGATGATGTTGGCCGCGATCACCTCGCCCTGCTCCAGGCGCAGGCGCTCGCCCAGCTCGCGCGCGGCCACGCGGTATTTGGGTGTTTCGGTCAGGTCCGTGAGGGCGCGCGCCAGGCGCGGCGCGGTCAGCCGGTCGCGCGGGATGGCATGCGGGCCGAGGCCCAGCGCCTGCACGCGCGTCGCCCAGAAGGGCTGGTCGCCGCCGAAGGGTACCACCAGCGTGGGCCGCCCCGCCGTGATGCCCGCCGCCGTGGTGCCCGCGCCGCCGTGATGCACCACGGCGCTCACCCGGTCAAACAGCCAGTCATGCGGCACGAAGCCCGCCACGTACAGGTTTTCCGCCGGGGGCACGTCCACGCCGCCCCAGCCGGTGGACAGAACCGCGCGCACCCCGCTGAGAAGCACGGCCTCGCGCGCGATGTCCAGCGTCTCGGCCATGTCGCCGGCGGTCATCGAGCCAAAGCCGATATAGACGGGCTTTTCACCCGCGGCGAGAAAATCCGCGAGCGCCGGGTCCGGCTGGTAGGTGCTCTCGCGCCGGTCCAGCCAGAAGCCCGTCATGTGGATGTTCTCCCCCCAGCGCGCGGGCCGGGGCATAATCAGCGGGCTGATGGCATAGAGCACCGGAATCAGGTGCCCGCACAGCTCATAGCACGGCGACGCCTCCAGCTTTCGGGGACTCATGCCGCGCGACTGCCGCCAGTCGGAGAGGTAGTATTTCTCAAGCGTGCTGATGAGCAGGTGGCCCAGCTGATAGGTCGCCAGGTTCCACGCCTTGCCCACCCGCTGGCCCGGCGCCGACGCGATGGGCGCCTGCGGGTTGGGGTCGATGGGGAAATACTGCGTCTGCACATAGGGCACATGCCGCATCTCCGCCAGGGACTGGAACACCTGCCCGAAATAGGTGCCCACGATGGCCTGCGCGTCCTCCGTGGCGGCCTCCAGATCGGCAAGGAACGGCTCGATAAACTCCCGCAGGGTGTCGCGCACCTGCTTGAGAAACGCCACGCCATTGGCCCCGTTCATCAGATTGGCCATGAAGGTTTTCACATCGCCGCTGACGGGCTTGAAGCCCAGCCCCTCGGCCTTCACGGCGGAGGCAAAATTGGCAAAGGCGCAGATGGACACCTCATGCCCCCGGCGCCTGAGCTCGCGCCCCAACACCAGGTAGGGGCGCACGTCGCCGGTGGAGCCTATGCAGATCATGGTGATGCGCATGCCGGATGGGGACCTCCTTTCGGGAAAAAGGCGTTTTCGCCTACACAGTATACCGCAGTTGCACGAGAAAAGCAATGCGGAGCGCGGGACGGCGGACGGGTTCGGGCTCCTTTCGGGGAGGGGGAGGGGATGCCCGCGCCGGGGCGCAAATTTTGCCGGGCATTGAAATTTGACGCACGTCATTGTATAATAAATGTCGAATCCGGACAGGCATATGGAGGGAAACGAGTGTACAGACTGCTGATCGTCACCACGAACCAGGCTACAAAAGACATGCTGGCCTCCATGGAGGGGTGGGAAGCGCTGGGCGTCAAGCCCCCGCGCGTGCGCGAGACGGTGGAGGACGCCGTGGAGTGCATGAAAAAGCATCCCATCGACGCGATCGCCGTGGAGGATGCGCCCGTCTTTGCGCCGCTGGCGGACTATCTGGACCGACAGGCGCCCGCCATGCCGGTATTCGCCATCGAGGCCGACGCAAAAACGCAGCTGGAAACGGTGCGCCAGACGGTGAACCTGCTTACCCGCCTGCGTGCCGACGACTCCAACGACCAATACGACCCCGCCTACATGATGGAAAAGCAGCGCGCACGCTGGTTGCGCCGGGTGATCGGCGGGCTGGAGCCCACCGCGGAGGACATCGTGCGCGGGCTGAAGCTGTACCGCTGCGCCATGCGCCCCGGCGTGCCCTGCGTGCTCGCCCGCCTGGGCGTGCCCGAGGACGACGGCTTCATGACCGAGCGCTGGCACTACGGCGGCGAGCGCCTGGAAATCGCCCTGCGCAACTTCTTCGGCCGCGAGCACGGGCATATGCTGCTGCGGGTGGCGGTCGTCTCCCCGCAGGAGGTGCGCGTGCTGTGCTATCCCCGCGACGAGGCCGAGGGGCTGAGCGAAAACGCCGCCTTTGAATACGTGCAGGAGACCATCGAGCAGATCGCCCGGTACCTGGGCCTTGCGCTGAAGGTGCTGGAGGTGCGGCGCATCGCCGGGCTGTGCGACTTCGCCGCCGAAAACGACGCGATCTGAGCCGCCGCACGATTTTTGGATGAAGGAGAGGATTCGCCGATGGGACTGTTTGACATGGTGCGCGGCCAGCTGATTGACGTCATCGAATGGACCGATGGTTCGAGCGACACGCTGGTGCACAAATACGACATGATCGGCAAGGAGATCATGATGGGCGCGCAGCTCACCGTGCGCGAGAGCCAGGCCGCCGTCTTTGTGGACGAGGGCCGGCTGGCCGACGTGTTCGGCCCCGGACGCTACGAGCTGACCACCCGCAACCTGCCCGTGATGACGGCGCTGCGCGCGTGGAAGTTCGGCTTCAACTCGCCCTTCAAAAGCGACGTGTACTTCGTCTCCACCCGGCAGTTCATGGACCGCAAGTGGGGAACCGCCAACCCCGTGATGATGCGCGACAGCGAATTCGGCATGATCCGCGTGCGCGCGTTCGGGTCCTTCTCCTTCCGGGTCAAGGACCCCGCCGCCTTTATGCGCGAGGTGTTCGGCACCAGCTCCCTCTTTACCGCCGAGGGCGTAGAGGGGCAGATCCGCAGCCTCGCCGTGAGCGCGCTGAGCGACGCCATCGCCGAGAGCGGCATCTCCGCGCTGGACCTGGCGGCCAAGTACGACGAGCTTTCCCGCCGCGCGCTGGAAACCCTCGCCCCCCGTGTGGAGGGGCTGGGCCTTGAGCTGTGCGGCTTCGTGATTGAAAACATCAGCCTTCCCGAAGAGGTCGAAAAGGCCATCGACCGCCGCACCTCGATGGGCGTGGCGGGCGATCTGAACCGCTACGCGCAGTTCCAGGCCGCCGAAGCCATGCGCGAGGCCGCGTCCAATCCCGGCGGCATGGCCGGCATGGGCGTGGGCATGGGCGCGGGCGCGGCCATGGGGCAGATGTTCGCGCAGAGCCTGGGCGGCGGCGCGGGCGCTGCGGGCGGTGCTGCTGGCGTGGCTGCTGCTGCTGCTGCGGGCGGCGCGGTGTGCGCCGGGTGCGGCGCGGCGCTGCCGGCGGGCAGCCGGTTTTGCCCCGCGTGCGGCGCGCCCTGCGGGCAGGCCGCGGAGCGCTTCTGCCCCGGATGCGGGCGCAAGGCCGAGCCGGGCGCGAAATTCTGCGCGGGCTGCGGGCAGAAGCTGGGCTGAGGCTTGAGGGTGCGGCCGGGACGCGCCGGGCGCGGTGCTGATGCGGGCGCGGCTGGTGCGGTGTGCAGCGAGTGCTGATGCTGCCGGTGGTGGTGCTGCGGGCGGTGCGGTGTATGCCGGGTGCGGATGGTGCGCGACCGAGTGCTGATGCTGCCGGTGGTGCTGCTGCGGGCGGTGCGGTGCGCGCCGGGTCAGGCCGGTTGAAACAATGGACAGTTAAGGAAGCAATGACGCGCGGTGCCCTTCCCCATGGCGGGGGAGGGCGCCGCTTTGCGTTTGGAGGGCGTTTCGAGTGCTCTTGCGTGGCTGCGTTCGCTCCTGCCGCGGCAGGCGCGTCGCCGCGCCCACCGCTCGCGGCATGGGTGCGGGTCTGCTCCGGTTCCGCTGCGCGCAAGCGTTTCGAGTGTCCATCTTGGCGTGGAGGGAAGCGGCGCAACCCGGCGGAAAAGGCCGCCGCAGGCGGACTTTTTCGACGCGCGCTCTGCGCGTGTTTAAACAAACTGTAAACACCGCGTCCGCCGCTTGACTTGGGGATGCGGGGGGCGTACAATGCTCATACTGTGTTAGCCGGCTAACAAAGAGTCGGCGGAGGAGGGAGCGGCCTTGGAGGAGGAAACCCGGCTGATGCTGCGCATGCTCTCGGCGGTGCGGCTGTATTTTGAGAAGGCGCGGGGCGAGATGGACGGCGAGATGGGCGCGCAGCCGCGGCAGGCCCCGGTGCTGGCGGTGCTGGCGCGCGGGGGCGAGATGAGCCAGGCGGAGGTGGCGCGGGCGCTGAACGTGACGGCGGCGACGGTGGCGGTATCGGCGGCGCGGCTGGAGAAGCTGGGCTATGTGGCGCGGCGGGTCAACGAGGACAACCGGCGGGCCAACGTGATCGGCCTGACGGAAGCGGGAAAGGCGGAGGCGCGGCGGCTGGGCGATTTGATGGACCGGGTGAGCCGGGAGGCGCTGTGCGGCCTGACGGCGGAGGAGCGGGCGCGGATACTGCGCCTGTGCGACGTGATCACGGGGAACCTGCGCGCCGGGGAGCGCGCGGGGGAGGAGGAAGAGACGTGCTGAAAATGATGATTCACATGCGGCGCTACGCGTGGATGCTGGCGGCGGCGGTGGTGCTGCTGGCGGCGCAGGCGGCGTGCGAGCTGTGGCTGCCAACGTACACGGCGGCGATCGTGGACGTGGGCATCCAGCAGGAGGGCGTGGAAAGCCCCGTGCCGGAGGCGGTGCGGGAGAGCGCGCTGGAAGGGATGCTCGCCGGGATGGACGCGGAGACGGCGGCGCGGGTGCGCGCGGCCTACGCGCCGGCGGACGAGGCGGCGCTTTCGCGGCTGGGCGTGACGGAGCGGGCGGATACGGTGCTCGTTTTGCGGGAGGACGCGGACGCGGCGGCGCTGGAGGCGGCGTTTGAAGGGCTGTACGCGGATGCGGCGGGCCTGGCCGGGATGAGCGGCGACGCGGCGCGGCAGGCGGCCATCGCCGCGGCGGCCGCCGAATACCGGGCGCTGGGCATGGACATGGACGGCATGCGCAGCCGCGCCATCTGGAAATACGGCGGGCTGATGCTGCTCATCGCGCTGGCGGGCGCGGCAGCGGCGGCGGCGGTGGGCTACCTGGGCAGCCGCGCGGCCGCGGGCATGGGTCGCGACCTGCGGGAAAAGGTGTTTGCGCGGGTGCTGAGCTTCGGGCAGCAGGAGATGGACGCGTTCTCCACGGCGTCGCTGATTACCCGGTCCACCAACGACATCCAGCAGGTGCAGAACGTGACGGTGCTTTTGCTTCGCATCGCCATCTACGCGCCGATTCTGGGCGTGGGCGGCATCATCCGCGCGCTGGAGACCAACGCCTCCATGGCGTGGGTCATCGCCGTGGGCGTGGCGCTGGTGCTGGCCATCGTGGGCGTGCTCTTCGCGCTGGGCCTGCCCCGCTCCAGACGGATGCAGGAGCAGATTGACCGGGTGAACCTGGTCATGCGCGAAACCCTCACCGGCCTGCCGGTCATCCGCGCGTTCGTGACCCAGAAGCGCGAGGAGGAGCGCTTTGACGCGGCCTCCACGGCGCTTCGCAAAACCCAGCTGTTCGTCGGCCGACTCATGGGCGGCATGATGCCCATGATGATGCTGGCCATGAACGGCGTATGCGTGCTGATCCTGTGGGTGGGCGCGGGCAGCATCGACGCGGGCAACATGCAGGTGGGCGACATGATGGCCTTCATCCAGTACACGATGCAGATCATCGCGGCGTTTCTGATGATCTCCCTCATCAGCGTGATGCTGCCGCGCGCCAGCGTATCCGCCGGGCGCATTCAGGAGATCCTCGACACCGAGCCCGCCGTGCGCGAGCCTGAAACCCCCGCGGACTTCGACCCCGCGCAGGCCGGGACGGTATGCTTCGAGGACGTGTGCTTCCGCTACCCCGGCGCGGACGAGGACGCGCTGAGCCACCTCACCTTCACCGCGCGGCCCGGCCGGACCACCGCCATCCTCGGCGGCACGGGTTCGGGCAAGAGCACGCTGCTCAATCTCATCCCCCGGTTCTACGACGTGACCGGCGGGCGGGTCATGGTGGACGGCATCGACGTGCGGAGCGCGTCCCTGGCGGGGCTGCGCGCGCGCATCGGCTACGTGCCGCAGAAGGGCGTTCTGTTCAGCGGGACGGTGCGCGAAAACCTGACCTTCGGAAGCGACGACATCCCCGACGCGCAGGTGCGCCGCGCCGCGCAGGTGGCGCAGGCCGAGGGATTCATCCTGGAGCGCGAGGGCGGCTACGACAGCGAAATCGCCCAGGGCGGCACGAACGTGTCCGGCGGGCAGAAGCAGCGCCTGTCCATCGCCCGCGCGGTGGCCAGAAAGCCCGAAATCTACCTGTTTGACGACAGCTTCTCCGCGCTGGACTTCAAGACCGACGCCGCCGTGCGCCGCGCCCTGGGCCAGGAGGCGGCGGACGCGACGGTGATCGTGGTGGCGCAGCGCATCGCCACGGTGATGCACGCCGACGAGATCCTCGTGCTCGACGAGGGGCGTCTGGCCGGAAAGGGCACGCACGCGGAGCTGATGGAAAGCTGCGAGGTATACCGGCAGATCGCCGTGAGCCAGCTGTCAAAGGAGGAATTGGCGCATGGAACGAAATAACCGGCCCCGCAGGGCCATGGGCGGCCCGCACGGCATGGGCGCGGGCGAGCGCGCGAAGGACTTCTCGGGCACGATGCGCCGCCTGCTTCGGGAGATGGGCCGCTGGCGCTTAAGCCTGATCGCGGTGGCGGTGCTGGGCGTGGGCAGCGCGGCGTTTTCCATCATCGGGCCCAAGAAGATGGGCGAGGTGACGACGCAGATTTTCACCGGGCTGGTCAGCCGTCTCGGCGGCGGGCCGGGCATCGACTACGGGCGCATCGGCGTGCTGCTTCTGTGGCTGCTGGGCCTGTACGTGGTGAGCGCGGCGCTGAGCTTCGCACAGCACTTCATCATGACGGGCGTGAGCCAGAAGCTCTCCTACAGCCTGCGCGGGCGGCTGGCCGCCAAGGTGCACCGCCTGCCCATGAGCTACTTCGACCGCGTGACCTACGGCGACGTGCTCAGCCGCGTGACCAACGACGTCGATACCCTCGGCCAGAGCCTCAACCAGAGCCTGTCGCAGGTGGTCAGCTCGCTGGCCACGGCGGTGGGCGTGGCGGTGATGATGCTGTCCATCAGCTGGCAGATGACGCTCGCGGCGCTGCTCATTTTGCCGCTGAGCGGCATCCTCATGGGGCTGGTGGTCAGAAAGAGCCAGAAATACTTCGTGGGGCAGCAGCGCTACATGGGCGAGCTCAACGGGCAGGTCGAGGAGATGTACGCCGGGCACGTGGTGGTGAAGGCCTTCGGCGCGCAGGAGAGCGCCGAGCGCGCCTTCGCCGGGGTGAATGAAAAGCTGTACCGCTCGGCCTGGAAATCCCAGTTTTTGAGCGGCCTGATGCAGCCCATCACCACCCTCATCGGAAACCTCGGCTACGTCGCCACGGTGGTGCTGGGCAGCGGATACGCCGCCGCGGGCGTGATCTCCGTGGGTGACATCCAGAGCTTCATCCAGTACGTGCGCAGCTTCAACCAGCCGGTTTCGCAGATCGCGCAGATCTTCAACATCCTGCAGAGCGCCATGGCCGCAGCCGAGCGTGTCTTTGAGTTCCTGGACGAGGCCGAGGAGGAGCCCGCGCCCGCGCATCCCGCGCCGACCGCCGGCATCCGCGGCGAGGTCACCTTCGACCACGTGCGCTTCGGCTACACGCCGGAGAAGGTCATCATCCACGATTTCAGCGCGCACATCCTGCCGGGGCAGAAGATCGCCATCGTCGGCCCCACGGGCGCGGGCAAGAGTACCATGGTCAAGCTCCTGATGCGATTCTACGACGTGAGCGGCGGGCGCATCCTCATCGACGGGCACGACATCCGCGAATTTGACCGCGACGACCTGCGCCGCCTCTTTGGCATGGTGTTGCAGGACACGTGGCTCTTTGAGGGGACCATCGCCGACAACATCCGCTACGGCCGTCTGGACGCCACCGACGAGGAGGTGGAGGCCGCCGCGCGCGCCGCGCACGCCGACCACTTCATCCGCACGCAGCCCGGCGGCTACCGGATGGTGGTCAACGAGGAGAGCAGCAACGTATCTCAGGGACAGAAGCAGCTGCTCACCATCGCGCGCGCCATTCTGGCCGACCCCAGGATCATGATCCTCGACGAGGCGACCAGCTCCGTCGACACGCGCACCGAGGTGCGCATCCAGAAGGGCATGGACGAGAGCATGAAGGGGCGCACGAGCTTCATCATCGCGCACCGGCTTTCGACCATCCGCAACGCGGACCTGATTCTGGTCATGCGGGACGGCGACATCGTCGAGCAGGGCACGCACGAGGAGCTGATGGAGAAGGGCGGGTTCTACCGGGAGATCTATCAGGCGCAGTTCAGCGCGTAGAGGCGCGGCGGAAAAGATCGCCAGCGGCGATCTTTTCCAACGGGAGTACGAAAGTTTGTCTCTCGCCCCCGAAGCTCTCGACGGATGGTGCGGGCGGGAGGCTCTGGGGTGCTTAGGATGGGGTGATGCAAGTCGCGTTTCTTGTGCCAATCGGACACTCAAAACAATTTCGGGGGCTGTGCCATGAGGCACGGCCCCTCACGCAGACCGTCGACAAAGGGGCTGCTTTCTCTCGAAAGCAGCCCCTTTGTCGACGGTCTGCGCCGCCCGACTTTGCCGGGCGGCGCAGGGTCTTTCAAAAAATCAATAGTTCTGGGCGCGAAGCTGGAAATAGGCCTTGGGATGCTTGCACACAGGGCACATTTCGGGGGCCTTGGGGCCGATGACGATGTGGCCGCAGTTGGAGCATTCCCAGATCATGTCGCCGTCGCGGCTGAAGACGATGCCGCCCTCCACGTTGGAAAGCAGCTTGCGATAGCGCTCCTCATGGGACTTTTCGATCTTGCCCACGGACTCGAAGAGGAAAGCGATATCGTTGAAGCCCTCCTCGCGGGCGTCAGCGGCCATTTTGGCGTACATGTCGGTCCACTCGTAGTTCTCGCCGTTGGCGGCGTCCAGAAGGTTGGTGCTGGTGGCGGGGATGTCGCCGTCATGCAGGAGCTTGAACCAGATTTTGGCGTGCTCCTTCTCGTTGTTGGCGGTCTCCTCGAAGAGGTTGCCGATCTGCACATAGCCTTCCTTGCGGGCCTTGGAGGCGTAGTACTTGTACTTGGTGTGCGCCTGGCTTTCGCCGGCGAAGGCGGTCATGAGGTTGGCCTCGGTCTTGGTTCCCTTGAGATTGTTCATGGGTGACATACCTCCTTCATGTTTTGTTTCCCATCATTACAGGTTTATTATACCGCGTTTTGCGCGGGATGAAACGGGTTTATTTCCAGGTCTGGCAAAAGCCGAAGACGGACCAGTGGTCCGTGTGCAGCTCGTACTGCACCAGCGGGTCCGAGTGCATCTGTTCGGGCAGCTCGGACATGTTGTTTTGCAGCTTGAGGTCTTCCTCCACGCCCACCATGTGGTTGGGCTTGTTGCTGTCGTAGACGTAGCAATAGCTCTTTACGCTGTTTGACATGTTGCCCTCCACCGTGGTTACGGCGTACAGGCCGTCTCCCAGGTCCTCAACATCCGTCACCGAGCCGATATGCACGGTGCGGTAGGCGTTGCTCATGTCCGCGTAGATCACCAGATAGCCGGGTTTGGGCACGCTCACAAAGCGGTCCAGCTCCAGAAAGCCGTCGTACTGGCGGCCCACCTGTCCCTCACGGAAGAACTGCACGGGGGACTCGCCCTCCGTCTCCAGATCGGCGACCTTGATGGGATTGGCCCCGGCGGCGTTGGCGCAATAGATGGTGAACACCGAGCACCAGCCCACCTCGTTCTTTCTGCCGTAGTACCATTTGGCATACTGGTTGTACTTGGGCAGGCGTGCGCGCTTGACGGTATAAAACTCCCGGTTGAGCACATAAATATAGTTTTTGATCAACTCCGGCAGAGCGTCGTCGCTCACCGTCACCTGATAGGTGTGTTCGCCTTCCGCGGCCTGATAGGTCACGGTGGCCGTGCCGGGGGCCACGCCCGTCATCAGCCCCGCGTCCGTCACGGTCACCACCGACTCATCCGACGACGAAAAGGGGCCGGTGACCGGCGGATAGACGGTTGTCTCCCGTTCGTCATAGGGGGTGATTTCCGGCGCGATGCAGGGCACATAGGCGCTGTCGCCCGTGTGCAGGTCGAGAGCGCCGTCCAGATCGGCCTGCCGGGCGGGAGTCAGAAGTCCCTCCAGCGCCGCGTCAAAGAGCGCGTCGCGCTCCTCGTCGGCAAGGGCGCAGGATACGCAGAGCAGGCAGACGAGCAGGCAGCAGAGCCCGCGGGTAAAGAGGGTTCGCATGCAGGTTAGTCTCCTTCCCCGGAAATAAGATCCGAGATTATTATATCATATCCCGGTAGATTTGGAAACTTGTCCGCGCGCGCCGCAGGTGTTACAATAGCAGATAAAGGAGGAAGGTACATGAAGCTGCTTTTGCATATCTGCTGCGCCCCGTGCTCCATCATGTGCATCGAAACGCTGCGCGGAGAGGGGATCGAGCCCGTGGGCTTCTGGGACAATCCCAACATCCACCCGTTCACGGAGTTCCGCATGCGCCGCAACACGCTGGTCGACTATGCGAAAGAAATCGGCCTTTCGCTGGTGGTGGAGGGCGGATACGGCCTGCGGCCCTTCCTGGAGGCGGTCGGGGGCGATTTTGACGGGCGCTGCCCCGTGTGCTACCGGCTGCGCATGCGCTCCGCCGCGCGCTATGCCGCGGAGAACGGCTTCACGCACTTCACCACCACGCTGCTCATCAGCCCCTATCAGAACCATGAGCTGCTCGCCCAGACCGCACGCGAGGCGGCGGAAGAGTTCGGCGTGTCGTTCCTCTACCGGGATTTCCGCCCTTACTTCCGTGAGGGGCAGGACCGGGCGCGGGCCATGGGGCTGTACATGCAGAAGTACTGCGGCTGCATCTTCAGCGAGGAGGACCGCTACCGCAAGCGCAAAAAACCCCCGAAAAAGGAGGAGGCGTAGGCCATGGACCCGATTCTGGGCATGCTGTCCACGAAGGAGCCCATCTCCGGCGAGCGGCTGTGCGAGCAGCTGGGCATGACGCGCGCCGCCGTGTGGAAGCGCATGGAAAAGCTGCGCGCGGAAGGATACCGCATCGTCTCGGCGGGCAAGCTGGGCTACCGGCTGGACCCGGAGGAAAACAGCCTGCTGCCCGGCTACCTCCTGCATGAGCTGGATACCCGCTGGGCCGGGCGGGGCGAGATCGCCTACGAGGCGAAGATGGATTCCACCAACATCCGCGCCAAGGAGCTGGCGCGATCGGGCGCGCCGTCCGGCAGCCTGGCCCTGTGCGATCAGCAGACAGCCGGACGGGGGAGGCTTCAGCGCCGGTGGGAAACCCCCGCGGGCATGGCGCTGACGCAGTCGCTGGTGCTTAGGCCTTCGCTGCCCACGGAGCAGGCGCAGCTGTTTACGCTGGCCGCGGCACTGGCTGCCGCCGGGGCCATCGCGCAGACCTGCCCCGGTCTGGACCCCGGCATCAAATGGCCCAACGACGTGATTTTGAACGGGAAAAAGTGCGTGGGCATCTTGAGCGAACTGGCGGCGGACATGGACGGGCTTAGCTTTGTCATCCCCGGCGTGGGCATCAACGTCAACCAGACGGCCTTTGAAGGAGAGCTGCGCGAGAAGGCGACCTCGCTGCTCATCGAGCTGCGAAAGGCCGACCCGAACGCCCCGCCGGTCTGCCGCAGACAGCTCCTGCTTTCCTACCTGCGCCATATGGAAAGCGCCGTGGACGCGCTGGAGCGCGAGGGACTGGCGGGCATCCTCAATCAGTACGTGGCCCGGTCGGTCACGCTGGGCCGGCGCGTGAAGGTGATCGGGCTGAACGGGGAGTTCACCGGAACGGCGCAGAGCATCGACGAAACCGGCGCAATGATCGTAACCGAGGACGGCGGCGGCGAGCGCCGCGTGCTCAGCGGGGACGTGTCCGTGCGCGGGCTGATGGGGTATTGCTAGGTCCCCGTGTGGGGGAGAGGCCGCGCCATGAAAAGGCGCATCGAAGCATAAGGAGGTTTTGAAGCGATGAAACAGCCTGTGTTTGAAGGCAGCATTACCGATGTACATGGTATCCGCGTGGGACAGGCGCAGAACGCCGCCGCCAAAACCGGCGTGACCGTGATTCTGGCCAGTCACGACGGCGCGGTGGTGGGTGCGGACGTGCGCGGCGCGGCGCCCGGCACGCGCGAGACGGACCTGTGCGCGCCGGAAAATACCGTGGAGCGCGCCAACGCCGTGGTGCTGGCGGGCGGCAGCGCGTTTGGCCTGGCGGCCGCCACGGGCGTGATGGATTTCCTTGAAAAGCATCAGGCGGGCATGGACATGGGCGTGTGCCACGTGCCCATCGTGCCCGGCGCGGTGATCTTCGACCTGACCGTGGGCGACGCGCATGTGCGCCCGGACGCGGCCATGGGTATCGAGGCATGCAAGGCCGCGTCCAAGGCGGTCCGGCAGGGCGCGTTCGGCGCGGGTACGGGCGCGACTGTGGGCAAGCTGGTGCCCGGCGCCACGCCCATGCAGAGCGGCGTGGGCACGGCCAGCCTCACCTTACCCTGCGGGGTGACGGTGGGCGCCATCGCCGTGGTCAACGCCTGCGGCGACGTCTACGACATCCGAAACGGCCGGCCGCTGGGCTTCGGCCGCATGAAGGACGGGACCCCCGTGCTGTGCGAAAGCCTGCTGCACGGCGCGGCCCCCGCACCCGGCACCCCGCGCATCACCACGGGGCAGAATACCACCATTGCCGTGGTGGCTACTGATGCGGTCATCACCAAGGCGCAGGCAAAGCGGCTGGCCACCTGCGCGCATGATGGGCTGGCGCGGGCCATCCGCCCTGTGCACACCCAGATGGACGGCGATACCATCTTTGCGCTGGGCACGGGCCGCGTGGACGCGGACGTGAACCAGATTCAGCTGTGCGCGGCGGCAGCGGAGGTCATGGCACGGGCCGTGGTCAACGCGGTCGCCATGGGCCGGGACGCATGAAGGGCCTGGGCATCGACCTGTGCGGGGTGGAGCGTATCGAACGGGAACTGAAGCGCAGCGACGCCTTTCTGCACCGCTTCTTCACGAACAGCGAGCGGGCGTACATCGCCTCGCGCGGGCAGATGGGCGCGCAGAGTGCGGCGGCGATGTTCGCGGCCAAGGAGGCATTTCTCAAGGCGGTGGGCGCGGGCATTGGCGGCGGCATCGCGCTTTGCGAGATCGGCGTGGAGCACCTGCCGGGCGGCGCGCCCGCCTACCGCCTGACCGGAGCGGCGCAGGCGCGGCTGGGAGAGCTGGGCGCGGAGCGCGCGTTTCTGAGCCTGACACATGAGGCGGGCATGGCCGCCGCCGTGTGCGTGATCGAATAGCAAAAGGGGGAAGGCGCATGCTGCGTACCATCACACCGTCGGAGATGAAGCGGGTGGAAACCCGTGTGATGCAGGAGACGGCCCTCACGGGCGAAGTGCTCATGCAAAACGCCGCGGCGCATGTGGCGCGGGCGGTATGCCGACAGGCGGCCGGACGCGCGGGGCAGGTGGTCTGCCTGTGCGGCACGGGCAACAACGGAGGCGACGGCCTGGCGGCCATGCGCATCCTGATGGAGGAGAACCCGGCCTTTCGGGGCGAATGCTGGCTGTTGCCCGGCCGCCTGAGCGCGGACGCACAGCGCGAGCTGGACCGCCTGACGGAGGCGGCGGGAAGCCCGCCGCACGTTGCCGTGCACCGCATGGAGGGAGATTTTGCCATGCCGGAAAAGGTCGCCTGCGCAATCGACGCGCTGTTCGGCACAGGCCTGTCGCGCCCGCTGGAGGGCGCGGCGCGCACGGCCTGCGAGGCGCTCCAAGCGCTGGCGGAGGCGGGCGTGCCCGTGGTGGCGGTGGACATTCCGTCGGGGCTGAACGGCGAGACGGGGCAGGTCATGGGCGCGGCGGTCCGCGCGTGCGAGACGGTCACCTTCCACCGGCCCAAGCCGGGGCTGTATCTGGGACAGGGGCCGGATTACGCCGGGGAGATCACCGTGGCGGATATCGGTCTCACCGCTCCGGAGGCCGCGCCGCTGGACGACGCGGACGGCATGCGCGTGCTGGAAAGATGCGACCGCCTGCTGCTTCCGCGTGCGCGCACCGCGCACAAGGGAAAGCTGGGCCGCGTGGTGCTCTGGGCCGGAAGCCGGGGTATGGCAGGGGCTGCGGCCATCGCCGCGACGGCGGCCCTGCGCGCGGGCGCGGGGCTGGTGACGGTGGCCTGCCCGGACGATGTGGTGGACGTGGTGCAGACGCTCTGCCCCTGCGCCACCTGCGCCCCGCTGTCCACACAGGATGAGGACGCCGCCTGGGAGTCCCTCTCGGCGGCGCTGGAGCGCGCGGACGCGCTGGGCGCGGGCTGCGGGCTGGGGCAGGGGCCGATGGCCGCCGCGCTGATGGAGCGGCTGCTTCGCTTTTTGCACGGGCGCGCGCTGCCCTGCGTGCTGGATGCGGATGCGCTCAACCTGCTGGCCCGGCGGCCCGCCTGGCTGGCGGACGGGGCGGCGCATGTGCTGACCCCCCACCCGGGGGAGGCCGCCCGGCTGCTGGGCGTATCCACGGCGGAGATTCTCGCGGATATGCCGGGCGCGGCGGCGCGCATCCGGCGTAGGTATGGCGCGGCGGTGGTGCTCAAGGGCGCGCGCAGCGTGCTGTGCGCACAGGAGGGCCTGGCCCTCAACCCCTTCGGCACGCCCGCCATGGCCAAGGGCGGCAGCGGCGACGCGCTCACCGGCGTGATGGCGGCGCTTCTGGCCGGGCGCGCGGCGGGCGCATACGCGATGGACGATCTGTTTCTGATGCAGGCGGCGTGCGCCCTGCACGGGCTGGCGGGCGAGCGGGCCGCGCGGCGATGCGGCGAGCGGGGCATGCTGGCCACAGACCTGTGCGCGTGCTTGGGCTTCGATTTTTGGGAGGAAACGCCGCGGAGAAACGTGCAGCCCAGCGGCGCGCCCACGCCGCTGGGGCGCGCCGTCCACGTGACGGTGGAGCACCGGCGCGGCACGCGCGACGCGCAGGGCCGCGTGTACGAGCTGCCCTGCGGCTATGTGGCCGAGTGCCTCGAAGGGGAAAACCGCTGGCAGGACGCCTGCCTGCTGGGGGTGAGCGGCTCGCCGGAGTGGTTCGAGGGCGAGGTGGCGGCGCGGCTGACACTGGCCGGAGGCGAAATGTGGGTGGTCGCGCCAAAGGGAACGCGCCCGACCCCGGAGGAGGTCAGGCGCGCAACGGCGTTTTTGGGCCCGGCGGAGGGCCTTGAGGTGGCGCGGTGAGGACGGTCTAGCACTTCAGGGCCTTCTGAGGACAGGTCTCCACACAGCGCAGGCACAGGATGCACTCCGTGCCGTGTAGGCGGGAGCGGGCGTTATCAGTCATGTCTACGTCCATGGGACAGACGGAGCGGCACTTTCCGCAGGAAATGCAGGCCGTATTGTCACAGGTGACGCGCAGGCGCGAGAAGTAGCTGGCAGGCTTGAGGAATACGGCTACGGGGCAAAGGTATTTGCAGAACGCCCGGTTATCCTTGAGCACAAGGGCCAGCGTGATTCCGACAGCATAGTACAGCAGATTTCCGATGACAAAGCTCCATTGCATGATGCGTTCCAGCGGCTGGACGCGGAAAGCAACCAGTGCTGTCACAAATAGAAGCGACAGCACAAAAACCGCGTACCGCATCCAGGTCCAGCGCCTGCGCGGGGCACATCGGGTTTTGTAGGGCAGCAGGTCCAGCACCATGGCCGTCCAGCAGGCATATCCGCACCAGCCCCGCCCGAAAATCAGAGGGCCTGCGATTTTGGCGATCAGGTAATGGATGACAGCCGCTTCAAACACACCTTGAAACAGATAGTACCAAAACCCCTCCAGCTGCATGTTTTCGCCTTTCATCAGCCCCAGATAAACCAGCATGTACACCCCGATGATCCATTGTGTGACGTTGCGGGCTGCGGGCCGCCTGTTCAGATACAGCAGGACTCCCAGGGCCAGGCCGGTCCCAATATAGGAAAAATTCAGCAGATAAAACGGATTGTGGAGCACAAGCCACAGGGTAACGGCAATCCCTTCAAACAGTACCCATAGCAGCAGCGGCGCTTTCCATTCGATGCGTTTCATAGCAGCCCGTCTCTTTCAGACCTGCCGGCGCTGAGACAGCACCAGTCCCACCAGCGTGAGCGCCGCACCCAGCAGCGCCATGGGCAGCACGGGATCGCCCAGCAGCAGCCAGGATGCCACGATCGTCACCACGGGGGATAGATAGATGTAGACGCTGGTGCGCACCGCGCCCAGCCGGCTGACCGCCACGTTCCAGGTTACAAAGCACAGGGCGCTGGCGCACAGGCCCAGGTAGAGGAGGTTTAGCAGGTTGACGGGTTTGAGCAGCGCCCCCACGTCAAAGCGGACCGGCGTAAAGGGCAGCGCCGGCAGCAGAAACAACAGGCCGTAGAGGAAGATGCGGCGCGTGACCAGGAGCGTGTCGTAGCCGTAGGTTTCAATCTTTTTGAGGAACACGCTGTATGCGCCCCAGCACATGGCGGCCAGCAGGCACAGAAGGTCACCCAGGGGGTTGAGGTTGAGTGCCTGCCCGCTGAAGGACAAAAGCGCGATGCCCGCGATGGCCACCGCAAAGCCAACATAAAAGCTGCGCCCCATCGGCGCGCCGCCCAGGAACAGCCTGACCGCAATGGCCACGAAAAACGGCGCGGTGGAAATGATCACGCTGCAGTTGGCCGAATAGGTGAAGGTCAGCGCGTAGTTTTCCAAAAGAAAGTACATCGACACGCCCGTCAGCCCCGCGCCGGCAAAGAGCCATTCATGGCGGCGGTTTTTCAGGCGCAGTCGCCGTGGACGCGCTACGGTCAGCGCCGCGATGCCCAGCCCCATGCGGATGATAAGAATCTCCAGCGGCGTAAAATCACGCAGCAGCACCGATGTGGATAAAAACGTGGTGCCCCACACCATGATGGTAAACAGGGCGAGCAGATGGCCCCGGCGTTCCCCGGCGGACATGGAACGGCCTCCTTGCTTCAGGCACGGCGCGCATGCGTACGGCCTTCTTTCGAATGGGACCATGATACCACAGGCCCGGCAGTGGGGCAAGCAGATTCAAAAAATCTAACGTTTTTTACTATAAAAATGAAAACGTTCGGAAATACTGTTGACAATGCGTTCGTTTTCAGATAAAATAGCCGCATCGTTCGGAAAGGAGGGGACCGTGTCACCATGCGTCCGCTGCGCTGTACCGCTGCCTGTCGCCGGCTTTGCGGTTCCCCCTGGAAAAACGCCATCCTTATGCCCTGAATGCAGCCCCGCACGCACATCGCGTGGGGAGGCTGCTTCTTTCTTGCATGGGAATGGAGCATTTGGCGAAAAGGGAGGCTTCTTCTGGTGAAAAAAGTAGCGGTCATCATGGGGTCGGACAGTGACCTTCCCGTTCTGGAAAGCTGCTTTCAAACCCTTCGAAAACTGAACATTCCCTATGAGGCGCACGTGTATTCCGCACACCGCACCCCGGACGCGGCGGGGGCTTTCGCCGCCTCGGCCCGTGAAAAGGGCTTCGGAGTGATCATCGCGGCGGCGGGCAAGGCGGCACACCTTGCGGGCGCGCTGGCGGCGCGCACGGTGCTGCCGGTGATCGGCATTCCCGTGAAGGCCAGCGCGCTGGACGGGCTGGACGCTCTGCTCTCCACCGTGCAGATGCCCGGCGGCATTCCCGTGGCGACGGTCGCCATCAACGGCTCGGAAAACGCGGCGCTTTTGGCCGCGCAGATTCTGGCCACCGGCGACGAGGCCCTTGCCCTCACCCTTGAGGCGATGCGCCGGGACATGGAAGCGGCGGTCCTTGCCAAGGACGCGGCCCTCAACGTTTGACAGAATCCGATTGTTTGATTTTTTTAAGGAGGCAATTCCCATGAAAAAGATGGAGCAGATGTACGAAGGCAAGGCCAAGAAGGTATTTGCGACCGACGATCCGGGTCTGGTGCTGGTGGACTACAAGGACGACGCCACCGCCTTCAACGGCCTGAAGAAGGGCACCATTCAGGGCAAGGGCGCCATCAACAACCGCGTGACCAACCACCTGATGAAGCTGCTGGAAAAGGAAGGCGTGCCCACGCATTTTGTGGAGGAGCTGTCCGACCGCGAGACGCTGGTCAAGCGTGTGAGCATCATTCCCCTGGAAGTGATCGTGCGCAACATCGCCGCCGGGAGCTTGTCCAAGCGCCTGGGTCTGCCGGAGGGCACGAAGCTGAGCAAAACCGTGCTGGAATTCTGCTACAAGGACGACGAGCTGGGCGACCCCATGGTCAACCGCTATCATATCGCCGCCATGGGCTGGGCCACGGAGGAGGAAATGGACCTCATTTGCCGCTACAGCCTCAAGATCAACGATGTGCTGACCGCCTACCTCAAGGACCTCAACATCGAGCTGATTGACTTCAAGCTGGAGTTCGGCAAGACCTCGGACGGCACCATCGTCCTGGCTGACGAAATCAGCCCCGACACCTGCCGCTTCTGGGACAGCGTGACCCACGAGAAGCTGGATAAGGACCGCTTCCGCCGCGATCTGGGCGGCGTGGAGGACGCGTATCACGAAATCATGAAGCGCCTGATGGGAGAATGAGCATGCACGCGTTTGACAAGCTGCATGAGGAATGCGGCGTATTCGGTATCTACCTCAAGGACGGAAAAACCGGCGTGGTGCCCGCCGCCTACCACGCCCTCTACGCCCTGCAGCATCGCGGGCAGGAGAGCTGCGGCATCGCCGTCAACAACGACGGCGTGATCGACTGCTACAAGGACGTGGGTCTGGTCAACGAGGTTTTTACCCGTGATGTGCTGGAAAAGCTCCATGAGGGCAGCATGGCCGTGGGCCACTGCCGCTACGGCACCACCGGCACCCAGAGCCGCGGCAATGCCCAGCCCTTGCTGGTCAATCACCTTAAGGGCGCCCTGGCTCTGTGCCATAACGGCAACCTCGTCAACGCCCGGGAGCTGCGCGAGGAGCTGGAGCTGGGCGGCGCGATCTTCCACACCACCAGCGATACCGAGGTCATCGCCTATATCATCACGCAGGAGCGGCTGAGGTGCGACAGCATCGAGCAGGCCGTGCTGCGCGCCATGGAGCGCATTGAGGGCGCGTATTCGCTGGTGATCATGAGCCCGCAGAAGCTCATCGCCGCGCGCGATCCCCACGGCTTCCGCCCCCTGTGCATGGGCGATCTGGACGGCGATGTGGTCTTTGCCAGCGAAAGCTGCGCCCTGGACGCCATCGGCGCCACCTTTGTGCGCGATATCGAGCCGGGCGAAACCGTGGTGGTCTCCGCTGAAGGCATCAAGAGCCTCAAATGCGGCCGCAAATGCGACAGTTCGCTGTGTGTGTTTGAGTTCATCTACTTCGCCCGCCCCGACAGCGTGGTGGACGGCAGCAGCGTGCATGTGGCCCGCCTGCGCGCGGGTGCGTTCCTGGCGCTGGACCATCCCGTGCAGGCCGACGTGGTCATCGGCGTGCCTGACAGCGGCATCGACGCCGCCATCGGCTACGCCCGCCAGAGCGGCATTCCCTACGGCATCGGCTTCATCAAAAACAAGTATATCGGCCGCACCTTTATCCAGCCCAGCCAGAAGCAGCGGCAGCACAGCGTGCGCATCAAGCTCAACGCCGTGCGCTCCACCGTGGAGGGCAAGCGCGTGGTGCTCATCGACGACTCCATCGTGCGCGGCACCACCTCCGCCCATATCGTCAGCCTCCTGCGCGAGGCCGGGGCCACCGAGGTGCACATGCGCCTGACCGCCCCGCCCTTCCGCTTCCCGTGCTACTTCGGCACCGACATCGACTCCACCGACAACCTCATCGCCGCGCACCACAGCGTGGAGGAGATCTGCAAGATCATCGGCGTGGACAGCCTGGGCTTTTTGAATGTCGAGCACCTGCCCAAGCTGGCCGATCATTCCACCTGCGGCTTCTGCAACGGCTGCTTCACCGGAAACTATCCCGTGGACCCGCCCCGCGACACCGCCAAGCTCAAGTTTGAGCGCAGCCTCACCGAGCGCCAAAAGACGGAGGAAGGAAACCTATGAAGAGCGAAAGCGCAAGCTACAAGGCCGCGGGGGTGGACATCACCGCCGGCTACCGTGCCGTGGAGCTGATGAAAAAGCACGTGGCCCGCACCATGATTCCCGGCGTGCTGGAGAGCATCGGCGGCTTCGGCGGCCTGTTTGAGCTGGACATGACGGGCATCCAGCGCCCGGTGCTGGTCAGCGGCACCGACGGCGTGGGCACCAAGCTCAAGCTGGCTTTTCTGATGGACAAGCATGACACCGTGGGCATCGACTGCGTGGCCATGTGCGTCAACGACATCATCTGCTGCG
>ERZ1643251.1919-NODE-1919-length-22253-cov-7.151590_pt1 | contig 22253 bp, 16 predicted proteins | sample MGYA00579261_ERZ1643251 | MGnify/ENA primary metagenome ERZ1643251 (study PRJEB29033, sample SAMEA4952267) | chicken gut metagenome | biome: Broiler Chicken; feature: Gastrointestinal Tract; material: Caecum | place: Ireland | collected 2018 | study: Broiler... | reverse complement strand
GGAAACAGGACATCGAAAAGTACGGCATCGAGCCCTTCATCAAGAAGTGCAAGGAATCGGTGTGGAAGTACACGGACGAATGGCGCAAGATGTCCGACCGCGTGGGGTACTGGGTGGACATGGATCATCCCTATGTCACCTATCACGACGACTACATCGAATCGGTCTGGTGGGCGCTCAAGGAGATCTACAAAAAGGGACTCCTGTACAAGGGTCACAAGATCGTTCCCTATTGCCCGCGCTGCGGCACGGCGCTCTCCTCGCACGAGGTTGCGCAGGGCTATAAGGACGTCAAAGAGACGTCCGTCGTCGCGCGCTTTAAGGTCAAGGGCCGCGAGAACACCTATATCCTCGCCTGGACGACGACGCCCTGGACGCTTCCTTCCAACGTCGCGCTCTGCATGAATCCCGACGAGACCTATGTCGAGATCGAGGCGGACGGGACCCGCTATATCCTCGCCGAAGCGCTCGTTCCCAAGTTCTTCGAGACGTTTACCGTCGTTGAAAAGCGCACGGGCAAGGAGTACGAGGGAACGGAATACGAACCGCTCTTCCCCTGGGCGCAGGGGACGTTCCGCGAGAAGGCGTACTATGTCGTCTGCGACGGCTATGTCACGCTGACGGACGGCACGGGCGTCGTCCACATCGCGCCCGCCTTCGGCGAGGACGACTACAAAGTGGGCAAACGGTATGGCCTTCCCGTCGTGCAGCTCGTCAACGAGCGCGGCTGCTTTGACGAGCGCTGTCCCGAACTCAACGGCCTGTTCGCAAAGAAGGCGGACAAGCCCATCATGGAGATGCTGGAAGAAAAGGGCCTGCTCTTCCAAAAGATCCCCTTCGAGCACAGCTATCCCTTCTGCTGGCGGTGCGACACGCCTCTTTTGTACTATGCGCGTTCCTCGTGGTTCATCGAGGTTACCAAGGTGAAGGAACACCTCATCGCCGCCAACCGCTCGGTCAACTGGATGCCCGAGACCATCAAAGAGGGGCGCATGGGCAACTTCCTGGAAAACGTCATCGACTGGGGCCTTTCGCGCGACCGCTACTGGGGAACGCCGCTTCCCGTCTGGGTATGTCCCGACTGCGGCGCGATCGAAGTCATCGGGTCCAAGGCGGAGCTCAAGGAAAAGTGCCATGTGGAAGGGGATATCGAGTTGCACAGACCCTATCTCGACAACCTCACCTGCACCTGCCCCAAGTGCGGCGGCAAGATGAAGCGCACGCCCGAGGTCATCGACTGCTGGTTTGACTCCGGCTCCATGCCCTTCGCGCAGTATCACTATCCCTTTGAAAACAAGAACCTGTTCGACGAGACCTTCCCCGCGGACTTCATCTCGGAGGCGGTCGATCAGACGCGCGGCTGGTTCTACACGCTGCTCGCCATTTCGACGATCCTGTTTGACCGCGCGCCCTTCAAGAACTGCATCGTCCTCGGCCATGTCAACGACAAGGACGGCATCAAGATGAGCAAGCACAAGGGCAACGTCGTCGATCCCTGGAGCGTGCTCGACAAGCAGGGCGCCGATGCCGTGCGCTGGTACTTCTATACGAACAGCGCGCCGTGGATCCCGTCCCGCTTCGGCGCCGAGGCGGTCAGCGAAGTGCAGAGAAAATTCCAGGGCACGCTCTGGAACACCTACGCCTTCTTCACGCTCTACGCCGAGATCGACAAGTACGATCCCTCCAAATACGACCTCAAAACGTGCAAGCTCTCGCTCATGGACAAGTGGATTTTGTCGCGGCTGAATACCCTTGTCAAGGACGTGGACGCCAAGCTCGCCGTGTACAACATCACGGACAGCGCCCGCGAGATCCAGGACTTCTCCGACGTGCTCTCCAACTGGTATGTGCGCAGAGGCCGCGAGCGCTATTGGGGAAGCACCATGACGGAGGACAAGGCCGCGGCCTATACGACGCTCTATACGGTGCTCACGACGCTTTCCAAGGTCATCGCGCCCTATACGCCGTTCATGGCGGAGATGATGTATCGCAACCTCGTGCCGCAGTTCTATCCCGAAGCACCCGAATCGGTGCATCTGTGCCGCTTCCCCGCGGCGGACGAGAGCTATATCGACCATGATCTCGAACAGGGAATGGAGGACGTGCTGGACGTCGTTGCGCTGGGCAGAGCTGCCCGCAATGCAGGGAATCTCAAGAACCGCCAGCCGCTCTCCGGGATGCTCGTCGCGAGCAACCGCCCGCTCGACATGGACGAGGAGCTCATCGCCGTTGCGCTGGACGAACTCAACGTCAAGAAGATGACGTTCGTGCAGGACGGCGCGTCCCTTGTGCGGTACGTCCTGAAACCTCAGCTTCGTACGCTCGGCCCGAAGTACGGCAAAAAACTCAAGGCGATCACGGCGTTCCTCGCGACCTGCGACGGCGCGGAAGTCGTCTCCGCGGTGCGCGGCGGCGGTTCGTATGCGGTGGAACTGGACGGCGAGACGGTCGTCCTGCTCGAAGAGGATCTCCAGATCTTCACCGAGTCGGCGGCGGGCTATTCCGCGGCGGCGGGCGGCGGCATCACGGTGGCGCTCGATACCCGTCTCTCGGAAGAGCTTTTAGACGAGGGCTGCGAGCGCGAGCTCGTCTCCAAGGTGCAGACCATGCGCAAGGAAGCGGGCTTTGAAGTGACCGACCGCATCCGCGTCTACTTCACGGCGGAAGGACGGGCAAAGCGTATGCTCGAAAAGGGCGATTTTGCCGCAGACGTCCTTGCGGAAAGCGTACAGGAAGGCAGCGCGGACGGCTTCACCAGAACGCTGGACGTCAACGGCGACAAGGTGACGCTCACCCTCGTGAAAGTCATGTGATTCGCTCCGCCGCGCTCATGCGCAGGCGGTCCGGACATCGCGATAAAAGAGCATAAAACAAAAAAGAGTACAAAATACGGCGCCCGCCCCGACGATTTCGTCGGGGCGGGCGCCGTTATTTTTGTCAAGCCGGTTTCTTTTCCTCAGAAGTCCCATCGGGATCGGGCGTTTCTTCTTCCGATGTCGTTTCGGAGCCCATATGCGGCGCTTCCGCCTTTTCTGCGGTGGGAGCGTTTTCTTCGGTGGGCGCGGCATCGGCATCGGCATCGGCGTCTGCGGGCGCGGGTGGAGCACTGTCGTCGGCGGGCGCGGCATTGGCGTTGCCGTCGGCAGGTGCGGAAGGAGCGTTTTCTTCGGCGGGGGCAGGGGCCTCGGTATCGCCGTCGAGCGACTGTTCTGCGATCTTGTAGTTCATGTCGTTGAGGCATTTCAGCGCGTAGAACTTGCCTTTTTTCGCCATGAGCGCGTCGTAAGTGCCGATTTCCACGCATTTTCCCGCTTCCATGACGACGATGCGATCGGCGTCGCGGATGGTGGAGAGGCGGTGTGCCACGATGAACGTCGTGCGTCCCTTGATGAGCTTGGAGATCGCCTTCTGCACCTGATATTCGGAGATGTTGTCGAGGGCGCTCGTTGCCTCGTCGAGGATGAGGATTCTGGGATCGCGGATGAGGGCGCGTGCGATGGTGACGCGCTGTTTTTGGCCGCCGCTGAGTTTCCCGCCCTGTTCGCCGACGAAGGTATCCAGTCCCTGCGGAAGGTCTTTGACAAATTCGTTCAGGTTTGCCATTTCCGCCGCCCGTTCGACGGTTGCCTCGTCCACCTTGTCCATGCCGTAGACGATGTTTTCGCGGATGGTGCCCGAAAAGAGGATGCTATTCTGCGGCACGACCGAGATAAAGTGGCGATAGTCGGGCAGAGAGAGCTGAGTGATGTCGTTGCCGTCGATGGTAAGCGTTCCCTTGGTCGGGCGGAGAAATCCGATGATGAGGTTCATGAGAGTGGATTTTCCGCTGCCCGAGGCGCCGACAACGGCGATGCACTCGCCCTTTTTGACGTCCAGCGTGACGTCGTCCACGACGTTGGAGGTTCCGTTCGGGTAGGCGTAACAGACGTGGTCAAAGCGCACGTTTCCCTCGACGGAGGTAAGTTTTTTCTTGCCGACGCTGTCCTCGACGTCCTTGGAGAGCATGATCTCGGAGAGGGAGCTGATCGCCTCGAAGCCGGTCGAAAAGGTGGGCAGGACGTTGACGATGGTCTGCACGGCGCCGTTGATGGAGGTGAACATGGACTGATAGAGGACGATATCGCCGGGGGAGATGAGCCCTTTGAGGGCGAACACGGCGCAGAAGATGAGGCAGGCGCAGTTGAGAAGATTGGTGACGACCCAGAGCGCCGAGCCGAAATAGGAATTGGTGCGGTCGACGGCGAGCGCCGTGCGGGTGAGTTCGCGGATATTGGTGTCGCACGCAGCGATCTCCTCGTTTTCCAGACCGTGCGCCTTGGTGACGGGGAGCATTCCGAGCATATTGGTAAAGCGTGCGGAGACGGCCTCGTTTTCGATGCGGTAGAGGTGATTGTGCTTGCGCATCTTGCGGCTGAAGAGCTGTGTCAGGAGGACGTTGGCGGGGATGATGACGAGGAAGAACAACGTCACGAGGCGGCTGTTATAGATGGAAATGCCGATGGAGACGCACGCCACGATGATGTTGGGAAGCAGGACTTTCAGCAGATTGGTATTGAGGGCATCGACGCTCTCGATGTCCTTGAGGAACTTGCTCTGCAGCTTGCCCGTTTCGATCTCCTTGTGATAGGTGATGGAGAGGTGTTGCAGTTTTCGAATGACCGTTCCCCGCATTCCTGCGCCTGTGCGGCGCAGCATTCGGTCGGAAATGCGGGAATAGATGACGTGCGTCGGAATGTTCTGCACCAGCACCACGACGAGGATCGCGGAGTAGATGATGAGGGACCGGACGGTATTCTCGCCGAATCCGCCGCTCGCGAGGTCGATGATCTGCGAGGTGATGATGGGGATGATCCAGACGGGCAGGTTTTTCAGGATGAACATGAACAGGCTGAGAAACACTCCGCCCGCATTCTTTGACAAAAGTCGCTTATAATACAAAATCCCCGTGCTCTTCTTTTTCCGCTTTTTGTGCGGAGAAGGAACATCGTCGTCAAAGAGATGTTCAAAGTCGGGGATGACGTTGTCGCTGCGCTTGTATCGTTTTGTCGCGTTCTCGGTTGCCTGTGCATCGGTTGCTTTGTGCATCTGATTGCTCCTTGCGCCGCAATGATTTCAATGTATGCAGAGGGGATTCCTCGATTTTTTCATATTTTATCACCGAAGAAGGGGTTTTGCAAGACCTTTTCAAAAAATAATTTCAGGAATTTTTTACGGCGGCAGACGGGGGAATTTTGCGGCAGCAAAACAACAAATCCGAGGGTGTCGGGGGGGGAATTTTGCGGCAGCAAAACAACAAATCCGAGGGTGTCGGGGGGGGGATTTTTACGGCGGCGATACAAGAATGTTTTACGGCGGCGGAGGAAGCAGGGCGGGTTTCGTCATAGTTCTTGCAGATTCGACACCATTTTCCAAAACGGGCGCGCGGGGTGCCGTTATAATATTCCTATCGCACGAAAACGGAGGGCGCTATGCAGACGCGGGCGATACAGAGGGGCGACAGCCTGTACATCTATCTTACGGGGGAGCTGGACGAGCACTCGGTTGCGGGCGCGCGGGCGGAGGCGGACGGGTACATCGACAGGTGTGCGGGGCTTTCGCGCGCCGTCTTTAACCTTGCGGGCGTGAAGTTCATGGATTCCACGGGGATCGGCTTTCTGATCGGGCGCTATAAGCGTCTGAAAAAATACGGCATGGGAATGTTTCTGGAAAACCCCAACACGGGGGCGGATAAAATTCTGCAGCTCAGCGGACTGTATTCGCTCATGCCCAAAATTTAGGAAAAGAGGCGGCACGAAGAGGCGCCTGCGGCGCCCGTTCGGGCGAGCCGCTGTACGGAAATCGCAGGGACGTCCGGAGTATTTTATGAATGAAATGCAATTAAAATTTTTATCCCGTTCGGAAAACGAAATCTTTGCCCGCAACGTCGTTGCGGCGTTTGCACTGCCGCTTTCGCCCACGCTTGCGGAGCTTTCCGATGTCAAGACGGCCGTTTCGGAGGCGGTCACCAACTGCATCGTGCACGGGTACCGAGGCGAAGAGGGCTGGATCACGCTCATCTGCCGCACCGAGGGGCAAAGTCTACATATCGAGATCTCCGACAGCGGAAAGGGGATTGCAGACCTGGAACAGGCGTTGCAGCCCTTTTATACGTCGCTGCCGGAGGAGGAGCGTTCGGGAATGGGATTCACCATCATGCAGACGTTCATGACGGACTTTGCCGTCACCTCCGAGGCGGGCAGGGGGACGACGGTGCGCATGAGCAAGACCTTCGGCGCAAAGGCGACGGAAGATGCTCGATGAAAAGGACACGCTTGCTCTTCTGCGCCGAGCCAAGGCGGGGGACGCCTCCGCAAAAGAGGAACTGCTTTCGCACAACACCTCCCTGCTCAAGAGCATTTTAAGGCGCTATCTGGGCAAGGGCGTGGAGTACGACGACCTCTATCAGCTCGCCTGCATGGGGTTTCTGAAGGCGATCGCGGGATTTGACGAATCCTACGGCGTGCGGTTTTCTACCTACGCCGTGCCGATGATCGCGGGAGAGATCAAGCGTTTTTTGCGCGACGACGGAAGCGTAAAGGTGTCCCGTCTCATGAAAAAGTGCGCGCGGGACATGAACCTCTACATTGAACAGTGCGTCGCCGCCCGCGGAGAACAGCCCTCCGTGCGGGAGCTGTCCGAAAAGTTCGGCATGGATGAGAGCGAAGTCGTCTTTACGCTCGGCTCGGCGCGCATGCCCGTCTCGCTCTACGAACAGGGCGACTACAAGGACGAAAAAGGCACGACGCTCGCCGACCGCCTTCCCGATCCCGAGGATCAGGAGGAGATCTTCAAAAAACTCGCCATTCGGGAGGCAATCGGAAAATTGCCCGAACGCGAGAAAAAGATCGTCGTTCTGCGCTTCTTCCGCGACCTCACGCAAAGCGAAGTCGCACGCCGCATCGGCGTCTCGCAGGTGCAGATCTCCCGCATCGAAAATAAGATCATGGCAAAATTCAAGGAGGAACTCCGCTGACCTCTTCCCGCGTCCGCTCCTATCGAACGGATCGCCGCATGTCATAAAAAAGCCGCTCTCCGACAAAGACGGATTTGACACGGGAAACGGCGCGGGGCCGCGCGGCATGTCGGTCGGCACGGGCAGGATCAAGCGGCGCACGGCGCGGGGCCGCGCGGCATGTCGGTCGGCGCGGGCGGGGCATAAAAAAGATCAGATTTGCAAATTTTGAAAAAACGGTGTGCTTTTTTGGCGGCAACACCGTTTTTTTCGGTGTTTTCATTGACTTTTTTCTGTTCGGAATGATATAATGTTGTCGAAAGTAACAAAGTCGGAGCAACGTATGATCTTAAAGAAACTGCCGACGGGCGTGCAGGATATCCTTCCGCGCGAGTGCCGCGCGCTGGGAGACGTCCGCGAAAAGCTCACGCGCGCCTTTGAGGGCCGCGGGTACGAACCCGTATTGTCCGCCGCAGTCGAGTACTATGACACCTATGCAAACATCCGCAATGCGCTCCCGCAGGAGCGGATGTTCAAGTTCACCGATCAGGACGGCAAGCTGCTCGTCCTGCGTCCCGATGCGACGCTCTCCATATCGCGGATTGCGGCGACAAAACTGCCCGACCCGCGGGCGCGGCTGTACTATTTTCTCGACAAATGGGACGCGCAGGAAGCGGGCGGCGTCAAGAGCCGTGAGATCATCCAGGCGGGCATCGAGCGCCTGGGCGAAGAGGGTGCGTTTTCCGATGCGCAGACCATTGCGTTTGCCATCGACTGTATGCGCGAGACGGGGTTGTCCGAGTGCATCGTCGATGTCGGGCACGTCGGGTTCATGAAGGGACTGCTCGAGGAGTGCGGCCTGACGGACGCACAGGCAGAGGAAGTGCGGGCCTCGCTCAACGCGAAGGACGGGCTCAATGCCGAGCGCCTTCTGCGCAATGCGGGGGCGAAGGAGGAGACGCTCGCCGCGGTGCGCGCGCTGCCCACGCTCTTCGGCGGGACGGAGGTGTTCGACGCCGCCAAGCGGCTCACGAAGAACGCCCGCGCGCTTGCCGCCATCGCCCATCTCGAACAGGTGCATCGCATTCTCGTCGACATGGGGTACGACGGCAGCGTCTGTTTCGATCTCGGAACGGGCAAGAGCCTCTCCTATTATTCTGGCATCGTCTTTTCCGGGCTCGTCAAGGAGGTCGGCGCGTCCATTTTAAGCGGCGGACGGTATGACGACCTTGCCGACGATTTCGGAAAGCATATCCCCGCGGTGGGATTCGCGATCGGACTCAAACGCGTGCTTGTCGCCCTTGAACGGCAGCAGCGTCTGCCCGTGCCGCCCGTGTGCGACGTGGCAGTCGCCTGCGAAGAGGGCGCCGAGGGCGAGGCGGACGCGCTCTGCAAGAAGCTGCTCGCCGAAGGGAAGCGCGTCACGCTGGCGGCCGACTACGGCGAGAGCGCACTCGCGGACACGGCGGCCGCGGAGAAGGTCTTTGTCACCAGGAAGGGGGTGCGCCGCATATGATCAATTTTGCACTTCCCAAGGGGAGACTGGCGGAAAAATCCGCCGAACTTCTGGCGGCGTGCGGCGTGGATACCGCCGTCCTTCACGAGGACACGCGCAAGCTCGTTTTGGAGAGCGCCGATAAAAAATACGGATTTTTCCTCGTCAAACCCGCGGACGTTCCAGCCTATGTGGAAGCGGGCGTCGCCGATCTGGGGATCGTCGGAAAGGACACGCTCATCGAAGAGGGGCGCGATCTCTATGAAATGCTCGATCTCAGGATGGGGGAGTGCCGTCTCTCCATTGCGGGCTATCCCGAGCGCAGAGACGTGCTGACCAATCCCCACCTGCGCGTGGCGACGAAGTACGTCAACACCGCGCGGCGCGTCTTTGCCGATCGCGAGGAGATCGAGATCATTCCGCTGCACGGATCCATCGAGCTTGCTCCCGTCACGGGGCTTGCGGACGTCATCTTCGATGTCGTGCAGACGGGTTCGACGTTGAAGGCAAACGGGCTGGTCGTGCTGGAGGACGTCTATACGGGCATCACGGCGCGGCTGGTCGCCAACAAAGTATGTCTTAAGACAAAGGCGTCGGAGCTTCTTCCGCTCATTGCGAAGCTTCGGGAGGCAGTTTCATGAGGATTTTTGAAAAGGACAACTGCGCGCAGATTCTGGAGCGCGCGTTTGCGGAGCGGGAGAAGGAACTCGCTGCCGTCCGCGCCATTCTCTCTGACGTGCGCGCCCGCGGCGACGCCGCCGTGTTTGACTGCGAGCGCAGATTCGACGCGACCGAGCTGACCGCAGAGACCTTCCGCGTCTCGGAGGCGGAGTTTGAGGAAGCGTATCGGGAAGTCTCGCCCGATTTGCTCGCCACGCTGAAAAAGGCCATCCGCAACATCTATGAATACCATTCCCGCGCGGGAAGAAAGGACAGCGTGGAGACGCACGACGGCAGAACGACGGGATATGTCGTGAGGCCCGTCGCGTCGGCGGGGATCTATGCCCCGGGCGGCACGGCGCCGCTCTCTTCCTCCGTGCTCATGGGGGTGCTCCCCGCGAAGGCGGCGGGGGTGAAGCGCATCGTGCTCGCCACGCCCGCAAAGGGCGGAAAGATCGCCCCGCTCACGCTGGTCGCCGCAAGGGAGTGCGGCGTCTCCGAGGTATATAAGATGGGCGGCGCGCAGGCGATCGCCGCGCTCGCCTACGGCACGCAGTCGGTGAAGAAAGTGGACGTCATCGCAGGGCCGGGAAACATCTATGTCACGCTCGCCAAAAAAGAGGTGTACGGCGAGGTGGGGATCGATATGCTTGCGGGGCCGAGCGAGATCATGATCGTGGCGGACGGGAACGCAAATCCCGCATACGTTGCCGCGGACATGCTCTCTCAGGCAGAACATGACGTACTGGCGCGCGCCATTGTGGTGACGACCGACCGCGCACTTGCGCAGGCGATCGCCGCCGAGGCCGAAGCGCAGCTTGCCCGCCTTCCGCGCAGGGAGGTCGCCGGGAAGTCGCTTGCGGCGAGCGGCGGGATCATCGTCGTGGATACGCTCGACGAGGCGATTGCGCTCGTCAACGAGGTCTCGCCCGAGCACCTTGAACTGTACACGGCGCACCCCGAAGAACTTCTTCCCAAGGTGGAGAGCGCGGGCGCCGTCTTCCTGGGCGGCTATACGCCCGAGCCCGTGGGCGATTACTTCGCCGGCCCCGATCACATTCTTCCCACGTCGGGCAGCGCGAAGTTCTTCCAGGTGCTCAACGAGGACGTATTCACGCGCAAGATGAGCGTCATTTCCTATACGCGGGAGGCGCTCTTTGCGGACGGCGCGGACATCATCCGCCTTGCCGAGAGCGAACAGCTCGGGGCGCACGCGAATGCGGTCGCGATCCGCATGAAAGAGGATAAAGCATGAGAAGCGCAAACATCACGAGAAAAACGCGGGAAACGGACATCGTCCTTTCCGTCGGACTGGACGGAACGGGCAAGGCGGAGATCTCCACGGGCGTGGGTTTTTTCGATCATATGCTCGAATTGCTCACCGTCCATTCGCGCATGGACATCCGCCTTGTCTGCAAGGGCGACCTGCAGGTGGACGCGCACCACACGGTGGAGGACGTCGGCATCGCGCTGGGCGACTGCGTCAAGGAGGCGCTCGGCGACAAGCGCGGCATTGCCCGTTTTGCCGATCGACTGGTTCCCATGGACGAAGTGGCGGCGCAGGTCGCGATCGACTTCAGCGGAAGGCCGTGTCTCATTTTTGAAGAGACGCTCACGGGAAAAGTGGGCAATTTCGATATGGAACTGGTGGAAGAGTTCCTGCGCGCCTTCACGACGCACGCTGGGTGCAACCTGTATGTGCGCCTTTTGCGCAAGGGGAATCGCCACCACATGGCGGAGGCCGTCTTCAAGGCGCTCGCCCTCTGCGTACGCGATGCGGTGAAGGTCGTCTCGGACACGATTCCTTCCTCGAAGGGGATGCTCGAATGATCGGCATTCTCGACTACGGCATGGGGAACCTGCGCTCCGTGCAGAAAGCGATCGAATATCTGGGCGGGCAGGCCGTCATTTCCTCCGATCCGGGTGCGCTCGACAAGTGCGAGCGGCTCATTCTCCCGGGCGTCGGCAGTTTTGCCGCCGGCATGGACAACTTGACGCGCACCGGCCTTGCGGACTATGTCCTGCGCCGCGTTGCCGATACGCCCGTGCTCGGGATCTGTCTCGGAATGCAGTTCCTGCTCTCGGAGAGCGAGGAAGAGGGCGTTCATGCGGGGCTCGGCCTCATCAGGGGGCGCGCCGTCTGTTTCACGCAGGGCAAGATCCCGCACATGGGCTGGAACAGCGTCGAATCAATGCGCTCGCCGCTCTTTGCGGGGATTGCCGAGGGAACGCAGTTCTATTTTGTACACAGCTACTATGCGGACGTCGCCGACGAAGACGCCATCGGCAAGACGGAATACTATATCACGTTCGCGTCTGCGATTGCGAAGGGCAACGCCTACGGCGTGCAGTTCCACCCCGAAAAGAGCGGGGCGGCGGGCCTGCAGGTCTTGCGCAATTATATGAAACTCTGAGACGCACGGGAGGAGAAAACCGATGATACTCTATCCTGCAATCGACGTCCTGGACGGGCGCGCGGTGCGCCTGTTGTACGGAAAACGGGAGAACGTCACCGACTACGGCGATCCCGTCGAGTTTGCGCGCCGCTGGATCGACGCGGGCGCGAAGATCCTGCATGTAGTCGACCTCGCGGGGGCATTCGGCGAGGCGAGCGGGTTCGACCACATTCTCGAACGCATCGCGCGGCTGGGCGTACCCGTGCAGTCGGGCGGCGGACTGCGTTCGATGGAGGACATTCACCGCCGTTTCCGCGCGGGCGCAGACCGCGTGGTGCTCGGCACGGTGTGCGTGGAGCATCCCGAAATCCTCTACGAAGCGGTGGAAAAATACGGGAGCAAGATCGTCGCGGGGATCGACGCAAAGGACGGAATGCTTGCCGTGCGCGGCTGGACGGAAGTCGTCGATAAAGACGCGTTCGAGTTCGGCTGTGAGGCAAAGGCGCTCGGCGTGACGGACGCCGTATTCACCGACATCGGCCGCGACGGAGCGCTTACGGGCGTCAACGTCGCCGACACCGTCAAGATGGGGGAAACGGGTCTCAACGTCATTGCCTCGGGCGGCATCCGCGGCATCGACGATCTGCGCGCGCTCAAAGAAAAGGGCGTGTACGGCGCCATTCTGGGGCGCGTGATCTACACCGGCAGGATCGACCTTGCCGCTGCCATCGAGGAGATGTAATGTTACGGAAACGAATCATACCCTGTCTTGATCTGAAGGACGGACGCGTCGTCAAGGGCGTCAATTTTGTCAGCCTGACCGACGCGGGCGATCCCGTCGAGACGGCAAAGCTGTACAACGCGTTCGGCGCGGACGAGATCGTCTTTCTCGACATCACGGCGAGCTATCGCGGCGACACGCCCATGTGGGACGTCATTTCGCGGGCGAGCGAGCAGGTGTTCCTGCCCCTCACGGTGGGCGGGGGGATCCGCTCCACGGAGGATTTCCGTCGGATGCTTGCCTGCGGCGCGGACAAGATCGCGGTGAATTCCGCCGCCATCAAGGATCCCACGCTCATCACGGAGGCGGCCATGAAGTTCGGACGGCAGTGCGTCGTCCTTGCCGTGGACGCCAAGAGGAACGACAAGGGCCGCTACGACGTCTATCTCAACGGCGGGCGGGTGAATACCGGCAAGGACGCGATCGAGTGGATCGAAGAGGGCGTGCGGCGGGGAGCGGGCGAAGTCCTGCTCACGAGCATGGACCGCGACGGCACCAAGTCGGGATATGACCTCGAACTGACGCGGCAGGCGGCGGAGGCGGTGAACGTACCCGTCATCGCATCGGGCGGCGCCGGAAGAATGGGGGATTTCTACGATGTCCTGACCGAGGGAAAGGCGGACGCGGCGCTGGCGGCGTCGCTCTTCCACTTCGGGATCATCAACATGCGGGATCTGAAAAATTATCTTGCGGAGCGGGGGCTGCCCATCCGCACGGAGGGACTCTGATATGGAAAACGTAAAATTTGACGCAAACGGGCTCATCTGCGCCATCGCGCAGGACTATGAGACGGGGGAAGTTCTCATGCAGGCGTACATGAACGCCGAGGCGCTGGAAAAGACCCTCGAGACGGGGTATGCCCATTATTACAGCCGTTCGCGCAAGGCGCTCTGGAAGAAGGGCGAGACGAGCGGACATACGCAGAAAGTCATCGCGGCGACGTTCGACTGCGACCGCGACTGCATTCTTTTGCAGGTGGAGCAGAAGGGTGCCGCCTGCCATACGGGCGCAAGGAGCTGTTTCTTTGACTGTGTCCGCACGGGCGACTATGCGGGACTGACCTTCCTCGGGGAGCTGGCGCGCGTCGTTGCCGACCGCAAGGAACACCCCGTGGACGGCTCCTATACGGCGTATTTGTTCAGCCGCGGCGTGGACAAGATCGCCAAGAAGATGGGCGAGGAAGCCGTGGAGACGGTCATCGCGGCGAAAAACGACGACAAGACGGAACTCACGCACGAGATCTCCGACCTCGTCTATCATTTGCTGGTGCTCATGGAGGAGAAGGGCGTCACGCTTGCAGACCTTTGCACCGAGCTGGAGCATCGGCACAACAAGTAAAAACGCACCTTCGGCAAAATGATTTTTGTGTGAAAGCAAAAAAAGTTCTTGTACGTATGTTGACAAGGAAACTAAAAAATGATAAGATGAGAGGGACGTTGAAATTGTTCAGATTTTGGCGTCCTTTCTTTTTCTCTAAAACGCGCCGCGCGCGCGTCCCTTATATAGAGGAAAGATATGCAGGGAAACATTTTTATCCGGAGGTAAAATTTTGTTAAAGACACTTTCAAAATGCATCCGGGAATATAAGACGGCTTCCATTCTTTCTCCGATCTTCGTCACGCTTGAGGTCATTCTGGAATGTCTCATTCCCTTCGTCATCGCGCAGCTCATCAACGTGATCGACGTGGCCTCGCCTGACCTGATCGAAATGAGCAAGGTTTGGATGTACGGCGGTATTCTGGTTGCAATGGCGATTGTCTCGCTGGCGGCAGGTGCGCTTGCGGGCGCCTTCTGTGCGCGCGCTTCCGCAGGGTTTGCCAAGAATGTCCGCAAGGATATGTTCTACAATATCCAGACATTTTCCTTCGAGAACATCGACAAATTCTCCACGCCCTCGCTCGTCACGCGTATGACGACGGACGTCTGGAACCTTCAGATGGCGTACATGATGATCGTCCGTATCGCGGTCAGATGCCCCGTCATGATCATCTTCGCGGCCGTCATGGCATTCGTCCTCGGCGGGAACCTTGCGTGGATCTTCCTTGCGGTCATCCCCGTGCTCGTCATCCTGCTCATGGTCATCATGTGGCAGGCGCTCCCGCTCTTCCAGAAGGTGTTCAAGAAGTACGATAACCTGAACGAGTCCGTTCAGGAGAACATCAAGGGCATCCGCGTCGTCAAATCCTACGTCCGCGAGGATTACGAGAAGAAGAAGTTCAACCGCGCGGCGGAGGATGTCTGCAAGGACTTCACCCGTGCCGAGCGCCTGCTTGCGTGGAACTCGCCTATCATGCAGTTCTGCTTCTACGGCGTCATCTGCGCGGTTCTCTATATCGGCGCTTACATTATCATGGACAGCAACGGCGTCACCACGACGGGGGAGGTCTCCCAGCTCATCGTGTACGGCATGCAGATCCTTGCATCGCTCATGATGTTCTCGATGGTGTTCGCCATGATCGTCATGTCCATGGAATCGGCGCGCCGTATCTGCGAGATCCTCAACGAAAAGAGCACGCTCGACAACCCCGCCAATCCCATCTATGAAGTCCCGGACGGCTCCGTCGACTTCGAAAACGTCTCCTTCAAGTACGCCTCCAATGCGGAGAAGAACGTGCTCGAGGGGATCAATCTGCACATTGCCTCGGGCGAGACGATCGGCATTATCGGCGGAACGGGTTCCTCCAAGACATCGCTCGTCAACCTCATTTCCCGTCTTTATGACGTCACCGAGGGCAGCGTCAAGGTGGGCGGCCACGATGTGCGCGAATACGACCTCGAGACGCTCCGTAATCAGGTCGCCGTGGTGCTGCAGAAGAACGTCCTCTTCTCGGGAACCATCAAGGAGAACCTCCGCTGGGGCAACAAGGAGGCCACGGACGAACAGCTCGTTGCGGCGTGCAAGCTGGCACAGGCGGACGACTTCATCCAGAGCTTCCCCGATAAATACGACACCTACATCGAGCAGGGCGGTACCAACGTCTCGGGCGGACAGAAACAGCGTCTTTGCATTGCGCGCGCGCTCCTGAAAAATCCCAAGGTGATCATCCTGGACGACTCCACGTCGGCGGTCGATACGCACACCGATGCGCTCATCCGCAAGGCGTTCCGCGACTACATTCCCACGACGACCAAGATCATCATTGCGCAGCGCATTTCCTCCGTGCAGGACGCCGACCGCATCATCGTGCTCGAGAGCGGAAAGATCAACGGCATCGGCACGCACGAGGAACTGCTCAAGTCCAACAAGATCTATTCGGAAGTGTATTATTCGCAGGTCAAGGGCAGCGACGAGAGCGCCGCGCCCGCACAAGGAGGTGAGGACAATGGCTGATTCCAAGGCTATGCCGAAGCGTCCTCCCATCCAGAAGGGGACGGTCAAACGGCTTTTGAAGTCGCTCTTCCACTACTATCCCGTCATGCTTCCCATCGCGCTCGTATGTATCGTCATCAACGCCGCGATCTCGTCCATTCCCGCGCTGTTCATGGAGCGCCTCTATACGCTCCTCGGCGATGCGCTCGTTCAGAAACTCGGCTGGGCGGACGTCTCGGCGAACGTCGCGGGCATCATGGGACTGCTCATCGGCATGTACGCCGTGTCGCTGATTGCCGGTGCGGTCTATACGCAGCTCATGGCGATCGTCACGCAGGGATACCTCAAAAAGATGCGTGAACAGATGTTCAACGGCATGCAGGACCTTCCCATCCGCTACTTCGACACGCACAACCACGGCGATATCATGAGTTATTACACCAATGATATCGATACCCTCCGCCAGATGATCGCGCAGTCCATTCCGCAGTTGCTCATCTCGGGCATCATGTGCCTGACGCTGTTCTGCATCATGCTCTATTTCAGCGTCTACCTTGCGATCGTCATTTTCGTCGGTATCTTCTGCATCGTGCTCGTCACCAAGCTCGTCGGCGGCAGCGCCAGCAAGTACTTCCTCGCGACCCAGCGCGCGGTTGCCCGCACCGAGGGCTTCGTCGAGGAAATGATGCAGGGCCAGAAGGTCATCAAGGTGTTCTGCCACGAGGAAGAGACCAAGGCCGACTTCGATAAGGTCAACGGCTATCACTTCGAGCAGACCGACAAGGCAAACCGCTACGCCAACATGCTCATGCCCATCATTGCCAACATCGGAAACGTCATGTATGTCATCGTCGCATTGCTGGGCGCCGTGCTTGCGGCCGACAACCTTCAGAATATCAGTATCGTCGGACTTGGAATGTTCACCCCGGCGCTCATCGTCTCCTTCCTGCAGACGACGCGCCAGTTCTCCAACAACATCGGGCAGGTCTCCAACCAGGTCAACTCCGTCGTCATGGGCCTTGCGGGCGCACAGCGTATCATCGCCCTGATCGACGAGAAACCCGAAGTGGACGACGGCTACGTCACGCTCGTCAATGCGCGCGAGGTCAACGGTCAGCTCACCGAGTGCGAGGAACGCACGGGCATGTGGGCGTGGAAACATCCCCACAAGGCAGACGGCTCCGTCACCTATACCAAGCTCGAGGGCGATGTGCGGCTCTTCGACGTGGATTTCGGGTATGTGCCCGAAAAGATCGTCCTGCACGACATCAGCCTTTACGCGAAGCCCGGCCAGAAGGTCGCCTTCGTCGGTGCGACGGGCGCGGGCAAGACGACCATCACCAATCTGCTGACGCGCTTCTATGACATCGCCGACGGCAAGATCCGCTACGACGGCATCAACATCAACAAGATCCGCAAGGGCGATCTGAGAAGATCGCTGGGCATGGTTTTGCAGGACACCAACCTGTTCACGGGCACGGTCATGGACAACATCCGTTACGGCAGACTGGACGCGACGGACGAAGAGTGCATCGCTGCGGCCAAACTGGTCGGTGCCGACGACTTCATCGAACGCCTTCCCGAGGGCTTCAATACCATGCTCTATCAGAACGGGGCCAACCTCTCGCAGGGCCAGCGCCAGCTGCTCTCCATTGCGCGGGCAGCGGTCGCCGATCCGCCCGTCATGATCCTCGACGAGGCAACGTCCTCCATCGATACGCGTACGGAGGCGATCGTCCAGCACGGTATGGATAAGCTCATGGAGGGCAGAACGGTCTTTGTCATCGCGCACAGACTCTCCACCGTGCGCAACTCCAACGTCATCATGGTGCTCGAACACGGCCGCATCATTGAACGCGGGACCCACGATCAGCTCATCGAACAAAAGGGCAAGTACTATCAGCTCTATACGGGCGCATTTGAATTGGAATAATCAGAATTTACGCTCACGAAATCCGCTGTTCATACAGCGGATTTTTTGTTGCCGTTTGCCCGGTGAAGGATTTTTGCCCGACTATGATGCCCGCCTGCCGTGAGACTCAGGCATTCCCTTGCGCCGCCTGCCGCGGGGGTAGCTCATTCACTTGCGCAGTCCGTGTGCTGCGAGAAGACCTTGTTCCCTTGCGCAGTCCTTATGCCGTCGGGTTTGTTTTCCCGCATACGTCGTGCCGGTTGTCGGATTTTCCTGTCAGATTATGCAATCTGTATGCCGTTTGTTTGGCGCAATCGCTTATTCCTTCTGCCGCCTGCAAAAATCCAAAAAGAGAGGGGCGGAATTTTACGATCGGGGTTGACAACGGGCGGAAGGGGTGCTATAATTTAGCCCGAATTTGATTGTAACGGAGGAAAAAATATGGAATATCGGATCATTGATCTGTACGACTACTTCGGGCGCGCGCGCGGAGGAGCGAAAAAGGGGTATCTTGCGGCGTATGTGCATGATGACCTTACGGAGCTGCCCAATCGGCGTGTGCGTCCGATCATGCTTGTCATTCCGGGCGGCGGTTACACGAACGTTTCCCAGCGCGAGGCGGAGCCGATCGCGATCCAGTATTTTGCGCAGGGATTTGACTGCTTTGTGCTGGATTACGATGTTGCGCCGCTGGGGTATCCGTTCCAGATCATGGAGGCGGGCATGGCGATGCTCTATCTTCGCCGCGAGGGGAAGCGGCTTGCGCAGGAGCCGCGCCGCATTGCCGTGGTCGGATTTTCGGCGGGCGGGCATCTTGCGGGCTGCGTGAGTTATCTTTGGGACGATCGGGCGCTGAAAGAGGCGTTCGGTGCGGAATGCGAGTTGATTCGTCCCGATGCGTCCGTTCTGTCCTATGCGGTCGTGACGGCGGATGAGCGCTACTGGCACCGCGGCTCCATTGAAAATTTCTGCGGCGACAAGGTGCCGCATGACGCATATTCGCTGGAAAAGCACATTCGCAGGGAAGCGCCGCCCACATTTCTTTGGGCAACGACGCCCGACGACTGCGTGCCCGTGGAGAACTCTCTGATGCTGTATTCGGCATTGCACAACGCAGGCGTTTCGGTTGAGATGCACCTCTATGAATCGGGCTGGCACGGATTGTCGACGGCGGACATCGAAGTCTGCGAGCCGCCCATGCCGTCCTATTTTGCCCATGTGCAGAGCTGGCTTCCCGCCTCGGTCGTGTTCCTTCGGGCCCACGGCTTTGCGGTAGAGGTTCTCCCGCGCTGAGGTTAGGCGCGCGGTCTTGCGCGGCGTGTGTCGCGGATATGTCGCGGCGGGTTGACGCGAAAATAAGAACGACGTCAGACTGTTTTTGTTGATCTGATGCGGAAAAACAGAAAAAGAGCGGAGAAATCCGCTCTTTTTTTATAAAGAAAATTTATAACTATAATAAAAAATCATAATAAATAAATGAATGCTTTGATATTGTAAAGAGAAAAACTCTGTGATATAATCGAAAGTATAAAGATTGTTTCGGGGGAGAACGAGCGCAGTTCCGAAACAGTCTATGGCGGTTAATCGACAATACGGCAGGTGTTTCGGAGCGGGGCAAAGCTCTATGGCCGCCCATGCTTCTGCGCGTGTGTAGGGAAAGTTCGGGTAGAGACAGACGACTTCATAAAATTTTTAACAGGAGAAGGATATGAAAGGAAAACGCTTTTTCTTATATGGCATGGTACTTCTGACGGCAGTAATATCGGCGGCCGCGCTGAGCGGATGCGGTTCGTCGGGGACGGAAGAGGGAACGGTCACCGTGACCTTTTGTGCGGCGGGAGAGGAGGACATTGTCCTGACGACAGAATACGGCGGGAGTATCACTCCGCCAAAGGTTCCCGCGAAGACAGGAAATGAAGGCCGATGGGATACGGAGGCGTTTGATGAGATCAGGCAGGATATGACGGTCAATGCGATATACGAAACGCAGGGGCTGGAATATACGGATTACTATGGCGGAGGGCTTGGAAGATATTACACCGTAAGCAAAGGTCAAATGGATGAGCGGACGGAGGAGTTGTATATTCCGTCGGAGTACAATGGAAGTCGTGTTCTGGAGGTCGCGGAGTATGGGTTTGAAGGGCTGACGTCCTTGAAGCGAGTGGTCTGTGCGGAGGGATTGACGGATATCGGCGATCGGGCGTTTCAGGAATGCGAGGCTTTGGAAATGGCGGAGCTGCCGGAGAGCCTTGTCCGTATCGGGGAATGGGCGTTTCGGATGTGCAGCTCTTTGGCATCCGTCAATTTCCCGGACAGTCTTTCAGAGATCGGAGAAGGCGCTTTTTCAAATTGCGATTTGAAATCGGTGAAGCTGCCGAAAGGAATTACGGTTCTTGAGGATAGCGTATTTTCTGGCTGTGATGCGCTGGAATCCGTAGAGTTGCCGGAGACATTAAAAGGAATCGGAGATGGCGCTTTCTTTTCCTGTTCTTTGCTGAGGGTAGATTTGCCGGATGGGTTGACGGAAATTGGCCCGAATGCATTTGCCTACACTTCCTTATCTTCGATTAAAATTCCGGAAGGAATCACGCAAATCAGCACGTATGCTTTTGGGAATTGCAGGGCGCTGCAGGCGATCGTGCTCCCCGACAGTCTGATAAGCATTGAATCGATGGCGTTTATGAACTGTCCGTTGAAGACGCTCGAAACATTGCCCGCCGGGTTGCAAAGCATTGGAAACACCGCATTTATGCGTTGTTCGATGGAAAAGATCGTTTTGCCCGAACGTCTGCAGACGATCGGTTCGTCCGCTTTTTGTCAGTGCACGTCTTTGATGGAGGTAACGCTTCCGGTTGAATTAGAAGAAATTGGCAATAAAGCGTTTTCTGAATGTACGTCCTTGAAAGAGATAACGCTTCCCGACGGTCTGAAGAGCATTGGAGATCAAGCCTTTTTTCAGTGTACGTCCCTGAAAGAGATAACTCTTCCTGTCGGTTTGGAAAACATTGGGATGTTTGCGTTCAGCGAATGCTCGGCGCTGGAGTCTGTCGTATTCAGCCCCGGATGCTTGCCGGAAATCGGCGTATATGTTTTTTTTAAGTGCAGCTCGCTGCAGCATGCGATACTGCCGGAGGGGCTGACAAAGATCCCGGAAGCAATGTTTGATTCCACGGCGTTGCAGACGATTGTTTTTCCCGAGAGCATGCAGGAAATCGATATGTATGCTTTTGATGATTGTCCGTTGGACCGCATCGAAATTCCAAAAAATGTCGTAAAGATCGGTCAGGCTGCTTTCCAGAACTGCGAAAACGTAAAGGAGGTCGTGTTTGCGGAGGATTGCCGTCTGGAAACCGTCGAAGATTTTGCATTTTCCAATATTGGGGTAACAGAGTTTACAATTCCCAAGAGCGTTCAGGAATTCGGATCTATGGGCCATTGTGAAAATCTGGAGACGGTGATCATTGAAGAGGGAAGCAAGCTGACGACTTATAATGGGAATATTTCTTGTCCGAAACTCACGACGATCCGTTTCCCGAAAGACATTAAGCTGGAAGCGATCAGGTCATTCTCGTACTGCACTTCTCTGAAGACGCTCGATTATCCGGATACGGTGAAGAGCCTCAGATTGTTCCGTGGCTGCACCTCGTTGGAGACAATCAAACTTCCGGCGGGGCAGACGGAGATCAGCCGCAGAGCCTTTATGGACTGCACAAGTCTGTATTCGGTCGAAATACCTGATGGGGTGACGACCATAGACGAACAGGCTTTTTCGGGGTGTTCCTCCCTGAAATCGATCACGATTCCCGCAAGCGTAACGGAAATGGGCAAGAATGCCTTTGAAAAATGGGGAAGCGGTCAGACGATCTATGTCGAGGGATATTCGCAAAAGCCTGCAAATTGGCCGGATAACTGGTGCGGAAACGCCACCGTCATCTGGAACGCCTGAGGGTTTATTCCATAATCTATGCTTATATAATCCATAAGAAATTTATAATAGATCGAAAAACGCTTTTTCTCCCTGGATATTTGGCAAAAAGAAAAAATATCTGTTATAATATTGACACAATGAAAAAGCGCCGCAAGTGATGCGGTGAAGGAGAAAGCACGATGGATTATGTAGAAAGAGTACTCGAAGAACTCAAGGCAAAGAATCCGGGCGAGCCTGAATTTCATCAGGCGGCGACAGAGATCCTGAACGGACTTCGTCCTGTAATCGCAAAACATCCCGAATACGAGAAAGCGGCGCTTTTGGAGCGCTTTGTCGAGCCGGAGCGCGTGATCATGTTCCGCGTACCGTGGGTCGACGATGCGGGAAAGGTGCATCTCAACAAGGGGTATCGGGTGCAGTTCAACAGCGCGATCGGCCCTTATAAGGGCGGTCTTCGCTTCCACCCGACGGTCAATCTCTCCGTCATCAAATTCCTGGGACTGGAGCAGATCCTGAAAAACAGCCTGACGGGGCTTCCCATCGGCGGCGGCAAGGGCGGTTCCGATTTTGACCCCAAGGGCAAGTCGGACAATGAGATCATGCGCTTCTGCCAGAGCTTCATGACCGAGCTCTGCCGTCATATCGGACAGGACACGGATGTCCCCGCGGGCGACATCGGCGTGGGCGGAAGAGAGATCGGCTATTTGTTCGGACAGTATAAGCGCATCCGCAACGAGCACGTCGGCGTGCTGACGGGCAGAGGTCTTTCCTATGGCGGCA
>ERZ1643251.1917-NODE-1917-length-22271-cov-4.842051_pt1 | contig 22271 bp, 20 predicted proteins | sample MGYA00579261_ERZ1643251 | MGnify/ENA primary metagenome ERZ1643251 (study PRJEB29033, sample SAMEA4952267) | chicken gut metagenome | biome: Broiler Chicken; feature: Gastrointestinal Tract; material: Caecum | place: Ireland | collected 2018 | study: Broiler... | reverse complement strand
TACAAGAAATAAAGAAAAAAGAATTACCAAAACTAGATGATGAATTTGCTAAAGACGTAAGTGAATTTGACACATTAGAAGAATTAAAATCAAGCATAAAAGAAAGAATAGAAAAAGACAATGAACAAAAAGCAAAATATGAAACAGAAGAATCAGCCATAAAAGCTGTATGTGATAAGGCAAAAGTAGATATTCCATCAGGTATGATAGAAATGGAAGTCGAACATATGCTTCAAGATATCAAACAAAGACTTGCATATCAAGGATTAAAATTAGAACAATACTTAAAAATGATTGGAAAAACAGAAGAAGAATTGAAAAAAGAATATGAACCACAAGCAATAGAAGCAATAAAATCAAGACTTACTTTAGAAGCAGTAAGAAAAGCAGAAAAAATTGAAGCTAGTGAAGAAGAAATAAAAGAAAAATTAGAAGAAATGGCTAAAAGCTATGGAAAAAAAGTTGAAGAAATCCAAGATAATGAAGACTTAAAAAATTACATAAAAGAAGGAATTGAATCAGAAAAAGCAATAGACTTCATAGTAAAAAATGCAAAAATAAAATAAAGTAAAAAATAAAGTTAGGAGGGAATGTCTTTAAATAAATAGAGAAACTTTGCCTAACTTTTTTAACTTTAGTCCAACACACTAAAGAAATAAAAATTTAAGGAGGATAAAATTATGATAGAAAAATCAAGTTTAGTACCATATGTTGTAGAACAAACAAGCAAAGGTGAACGTTCATATGATATATTTTCAAGACTATTAAAAGACAGAATAATTTATCTAGGAGAAGATGTAAATCCAACAACATCAAGCCTTGTTGTAGCGCAAATGCTATTTTTAGAGTCAGAAGATCCTGACAAAGAAATATATTTTTATATAAATTCACCAGGAGGATCAATTACAGATGGAATGGCAATTGTAGACACAATGAATTATATCAAGTGCCCTGTTGAAACAGTATGTGTAGGTTTAGCAGCAAGTATGGGAGCGGTATTATTAACAGCAGGAGAAAAAGGAAAAAGATTTGCAATGCCAAATTCTGAAATAATGATACATCAACCTCTAATTGGAGGTGGAGGACTACAAGGTCAAGCAACAGAAATAAAAATTCATGCAGACCACTTAGTTCGTACAAGAGAAAAATTAAATAAATTTTTAAGCGAAAGAACAGGAAAACCATTAGATGTTATAGAAAGAGACACAGAAAGAGATAACTATATGACAGCAGAAGAAGCATTAGAATATGGTTTAATTGATGGAATAATGACAAAAAGAGCTTAAAAAAAGGAGAGTATAAATGTCAAAAAATGATATACCAAATAATATAAAATGTTCGTTCTGTGGAAAAACACAGGACAGTGTTAGAAAAATTGTTGCAGGACCTGGAGTATATATATGTAATGAGTGTATTGGTTTATGCAATGAAATAATTGAAGCAGAATATGCAGAAGAAGAAGAAACATATACATTAGCAGGGTTAGAAGAAATACCAAGCCCAAAAGAAATAAAAGAAATACTTGACGAATATGTGATAGGCCAAGATGAAGCTAAAAAAACACTTGCTGTTGCCGTATACAATCATTATAAAAGAGTTGCTCATGAAGAAGAAATCGAAGAAAAACATGAAATAGACGAAAATGATGTAGAAATACAAAAAAGTAACATATTATTAGTTGGACCAACAGGATGTGGAAAAACATTATTAGCAAGTACACTTGCTAAGATATTAAATGTTCCATTTGCAATAGCAGATGCAACAACACTTACTGAAGCTGGATATGTTGGGGAAGATGTTGAAAACATACTTTTAAAACTAATTCAAGCTGCAGATGGAGATATTGAAAAAGCAGAAAGAGGAATAATATATATTGATGAAATAGATAAAATAACAAGAAAATCAGAAAATCCATCAATAACAAGAGATGTAAGTGGAGAAGGAGTGCAACAAGCATTATTAAAAATTGTTGAAGGAACTATAGCATCTGTTCCACCACAAGGAGGAAGAAAACATCCTCAACAAGAAATGCTACAAATAGACACATCAAATATATTATTTATTTGTGGTGGAGCATTTGAAGGCTTAGAAAATATCATAAAAGATAGAATTGGAAAAAAATCAATTGGTTTTGGTGCAGAAATTCAAAGTAGCAAAGATATGGATAGATATAAAGTTTTTGAAGAATTATTACCACAAGATTTACTAAAATTTGGTATGATTCCTGAATTTATAGGACGTTTACCAATAATAGCAACATTAAAAGAGTTAGATAGAAAAGCTTTAATAAAAATAACTACAGAGCCAAAAAATGCATTAGTAAAACAATATCAGAAATTATTAGAAATGGACGGAGTAGAACTAGAATTTGAACAAGAAGCTCTTGAAGCAATAGTAGATAAAGCAATTGAAAGAAAAACAGGAGCAAGAGGATTACGCTCTATAATTGAAAATGTTATGAGAGATATAATGTTTGATATTCCATCTAATGAAAAAATTGAAAAATGTATTATAACAAAAGATACTATAACTAATAATGCTAAACCAATAATTATTGAAAATCCAAATAAAGTAAAAATAAAGCCACAAAGAATGATTGCAGATACTCGAGAAACTGCATAATTAGTAAAAACCTTAGGATAAGAAATTCTAAGGCTTTTTACATAATATAAAAAACAAATTATAAAAAATAGACATATTTAACATTTTTAATGAATATATTAAAATAATAAAGGGAGGTAAATATGTCTACATCATTATTAAATATTATAAAAGGTGTAATAATTTCATTTGTATCAACCATTGTATTATTATTAATATTTTCAATATTGCTAACATATACAAACATAAGTGAAAACTTTATAGCACCAACAATAATTGTTATTACTGCAATAAGCATATTTATTGGAAGTACAATAGGCAATTTTAAAATGAATAAAAATGGTTTTGCAAATGGAGCTTTAATTGGGGGAATATACTTAATAAGTATATATTTATTGTCTAGTATAATAAATCAAAACTTTTCTTTAACACTACAATCAATAATTATGATTGTAGCAGGAATTGTATGTGGTATATTTGGAGGAATTTTAGGAGTCAACAAAACTTAAAAAGTCAGGAATATTCCAGTCCTAGGAGAGGAATGAGATAAATAAATGAATGAAAATAACGAAGAAAGATATAAAATAACGAAAAAAGTCGGAATATATGGAATTATAGGAAATGTATTTTTACTTATAATAAAAACTATTGTTGGTTTTACAAGCAAAAGTCAAGCTATGATTGCAGACAGCATAAATAGTGCAGGAGATATATTTGCATCATTAATGGCTTTTATTGGAAATAAAATTGCCAGTGCACCAAAAGACGAAGACCATAATTTTGGGCACGGAAAAGCAGAATATTTATTTTCACTTTTTATTGCTATATCAATGATACTTGTATCAGTAAAAACAATAATAGATGCAATTACTTCATTAGTAAATGGAAGTGAATTAAAATTTTCTTGGTGGCTAATAATAGTATGTATTGTTACAATTATAGTAAAATTAAGTTTATATACATATACAAAAATTGCCTATAAAAAATGTAAAAATATTTTACTTGAAGCAAATATGGAAGACCACAGAAACGACTGTATTATAACTACATTTACACTAATTTCAGCATTACTTTCAGTAAAAGGAATTCATTGGTTTGATGGAGTGGTTGGTATTGGGATTTCTATATGGATTTGTAAAACTGGAATAGAAATTTTTATGGAAAGTTACAATATTTTAATGGACATTTCTATTGATGAAGAAACAAAAGATATTATTTTAGATGTAATACATGCATATAAAGATGTAAAAGCAATAAATAATATTTCATCAACACCTGTTGGAAATAAATATATAATATTTTTAGTTATTGCAGTAGATGGAAATATGACGACTTTTGAAAGTCATAAACTTGCTGACGAACTTGAAAATACAATTGCAGAATTAGATAATGTGTACAAGGCAATTGTGCATGTTGAACCATTTTTAGATGAGAATGAAGATAAGGATATTTAAATATTTTATAAATAAGTATCCAACCAACAAAAAAGGAATCTTTAAAAGATTCCTTTTTAAACTATTTTTTGCTAGATTTATCGTTCTCAGTAAATATTTCTTTAGCAGCTCCTAAACTACTTAATGCACTAGTTGCTTCAAATGGGATAAATACTTTATTTGCATCACCTTTAGCAATTTCTTCAAGAGCTTCAAGAGATTTAATTTGAACAAGTTTTTCATCTGGGTCAGCAGATTTAATAGCATCATATACCATAGCAATTTCTTTAGCTTTAGCCTCTGCAACAGCTTTAATAGCTTGCGCATCACCGGCAGCTCTACGAATTTTTGCTTCTCTATCAGCTTCAGCTTCTAGAATAGCTGCTTGTTTTTTTCCTTCTGCAATTGTAACAGCAGATTGTTTTTGAGCTTCAGCTTCTAGAATTAATGCTCTTTTATTTCTTTCTGCATTCATTTGTTTTTCCATTGCATCTCTAATATCAGCAGGTGGTGTAATATCTTTAATTTCTACTCTATCAATCTTACAACCCCATCTATCTGTTGCTTCATCAAGTATAACTCTTAATTCAGAGTTTATTCCATCTCTAGAACTAAATGTTGCATCTAAGTCCATTTTACCAACAATATCACGAATTGTTGTAATTGCTAGATATTCAATACCTTTTTTCAAACTTTGAATTTCATAAACAGCTTTTGCTGGATCTGTTATTTGATAAAATACAACTGTATCTATTGTAATTGTAACATTATCTTTAGTAATAACTCCTTGAGGTGGAATATCCATTGTTTGTTGCTTTAAGCTTACAACACTTCTTACATGATCGAAAAATGGAACGATTATTGTAAGACCTGCATCAGCAACTTTATGAAATTTTCCTAACCTTTCAATAATGTATACCGCAGATTGTCCAACTACTTTAATTGATTTAAATGCTATAATTAATATTATAACAAGTAGTACAATTAAAAACCACATAATATCCTCCTTTTAAATTTTTATATAATTTTTTATTTTAATAACTTAATTTATTTAACTGCTACGATTTTTAATGGTTTAACATAAGCTTTTACACCTTCAATTGAAACAATTTCTACTTCACTACCAGTTGGAATGTCAACTTGCTCATCTGTTTTTGCTGACCAAACTTCACCCTCACATTTTATTTGACCTGTTCCAGAAGCCCAATCAATATCTTCTATTACAATTGCTGTTTTTCCAATAATTGAATAAACATTAGTTGAAACAGAGTCTTTTTTTGCAAGTTTTTTTACAAGTGGTTTTGTTGCAAAAATTAATAATCCAGAAGAAATGACAAATACAGTCATTTGTATGATAACATTTGAAGTAAAGAAGCTAACAACCATTGCAATTAAAGAAGCAATACTTAACCAAAATAATAAAAAGCCCACTGTAATAATTTCACCTATAATAAATACTCCAGCAGCAATTAACCAAATTTGCCACATATTTACCTCCATTCTAATAATCTAGTTATTTTAATATCATTAAAAAATAAATAAAATCTCACATTTCTATTATACTACAAATTTTATAAAAAAGAAATAGATTTACAAAAAAATATTGTAAAAGTAGGAAAAAAATGATAATATAAGTTACAGAAAAATAACCTACATAACCAAAGAAAGGAAAATTCTAATGAAAAATCAAAAAGGTGTAACATTAATTGCATTAGTAGTAATGATTATAATTATTTTGGTAATAGCAACAATAACAACATACTCAGGCGTAAATACATTACAAGATTCAAAAGAAAAAAAATTAATAGTTGAGTTAGAAATGGTTCAACATGCAGCACTAGAAATATATACAAAATACAAAACAGTTGGAATAGAAAGTTACCTTGTTGGAGAAGAACTTACAAAAGAACAAATACCAACAATTTATTTTAACTTTTTAAATTCCACAGCATTTTTAACAACAGCAAAAAAGGATGAAAAATATTATTTATTAAATGAAGAAGTTCTAGAAGAAATAGGAATTACAAACAGTAGTCATACATATATTGTTAATTATGGTAGTGGAGAGGTAATGAATTATGATGTACAAGAAACTGCATCAGGTAAACTCTTATATATGTCTAATGATTTCAAGGCATTTGAATAAATATTATTAGAGCATAAGCTCAAAATGGAGGACAAAGTGAATTTAGATAAGATAGAAAAAATAATTCCAAAAGAAAGAATTCATATAAATGCACCAATGGCAAAATATACATCTTTTAAAATTGGAGGAAATGCAGAATTACTAATTAATATAAACACAGTAGAAGAATTACAAGAAACTTTAAGAATATTAAATGAAGACAATACAAAAAAATTTATATTAGGAAATGGAAGTAATATTTTAGTATCAGATGAAGGAATTAAAGGAGTAGTACTAAAAATAGACATAAAGAAATTTGAAATAACAGAAGATAAGCAAAAATATACAATAACATTAGGTGCAGGATGCAAATTAGGAGAAACAGCATATAAACTTGCAAATAAAGAAATTGCAGGTTTAGAATTTGCTTCAGGCATACCAGGAACTATTGGTGGAGCTATAAGAATGAATGCAGGAGCATATGGAACAGAAATGAAAGACATAATAAAAACAATTACATATGTAGATAGAAATGGAAACATTCATAAAATAAAAAATCAAGAAGCACAATTTGAATACAGAAATAGTATATTTTGTAGAAATGATGATATTATAGTTGAATGCGAAATTGAATTAAATAAAGGAAATAAAGAAGAAATACAATCAAAAATGCAAGAATATGCAAAAAGTAGAAGAGAAAAGCAACCAATTGAATATCCAAGTGCAGGAAGTACATTTAAAAGAGGAAAAAATTTTATTACAGCAAAGCTAATCGATGAATGTGGGCTAAAAGGATACCAAATAGGTGATGCTCAAGTATCAGAAAAACATGCTGGATTTATAATAAATAAGGGAAATGCTACTTCAAAAGAAGTAGAAGAATTAATTGAATATGTAAAAAAACAAGTTTTTGAAAAATTTGGTGAAAAAATAGAAACAGAAATAGAAATTATACACTAAAAATTAAAGAAAGGTGTGAAGAAAAAATGAAGGGAATAATGCATTGGTTAAAATCAAGTTCTAAAATGAAAAGGTGGATATTTTTAATATTAGTAGGAATAGTACTTACATGTTATGGAATATCAGATATATTAGTACAAAAAGAAATGCAAATTTCTGAAGCAGGAAAAATAATAATAATATTTGTAATAGGATTTGTATTTATTGTTTTAGGACTAATAATGTTAAATAAAAGAAATATGGAACTATTTATTGAAGCAACAGATGATAGAATGAAAAATCAAAAAAATGTTAATGTAAAATCATTAATTTTTGACAAAACAATATATGATAAAGGTCCAAAAATAGTTGCAATTGGTGGAGGAGCAGGTTTAAATACAATTCTTACAGGAATCAAAAAATACACAAACAATATAACAGCAATTGTTGCAGTATCAGAATATGGTAAAGAACCAACAGACTCTAGGAAAATATTACAAACAACATTACCATTTGAAGAAATAAAAGATAGTATAGTAGCACTATCACCAGAAAAAAAAGATGACTTAGGAAAACTATTAAATCATGAGATGACAAATCAAGCATTAAGAGGACTAAAATTCTCTGACATATACTTTACTGCAATGAATGAAGTATATGGAAATAATGTAAAAGCAATAGCTCAAAGCAATTCAATATTCAATATTGTTGGAAAAGTAATACCTGTAAGCAATGATGAAATGAAAATAAGTGCAGAACTAGAAAATGGTTATGTTGTAGAAAACAAAGATATGATACCAGAAAAAAAAAAAAAAAAAATGACAAAAATAAATAGAGTTTATATAAAACCATCAAATTGTAAGCCAGCAGAAGGAGTTATTGAAGCGATAAAAGAAGCCGACAGTATAATAATAGGACCAGGTAGCCTATATACCAATATCATTCCAAACTTATTAGTTAATGGAGTTGCAAAAGCGATAAAAGAAAGTAAAGCACAAAAAATATATGTAAATAATATAATGACAGAACTAGGACAAACAGATGACTACTCTGTTGCAGATCATTTAAGAGCCATCATTGATCATTGTGGAGAGGGATTAATTGATTATTGTATATATGACACAGGTGAAGTTATACCAGAATACATAAAAAAATACAATAAAGAAGGATCAGATTTAGTAGAACAAGACTTAGATGATCCAAAATTAAAGAAAATCAAATTTATAAAGAAAAATATTTCAACAATTATTGATGGAAAAGTTAGACATGATCCATATATGGTAGCAGAATCTGTAATAAAACTAGTTTGTAATGATTTAAAATATGAAGATAGAGAAACTGACCCAGAATATATAATGCTTAACGCAAAACTAAAATCAGACAAACGAATCAACAAAATAAAGAAAATGCAAACAAAAATTGAGAAAAAGAAAAAAAACAAAAAAGAAGACTCAAACCAGAACAAACACATGAAAGGCAAGAAAAGTAAATTTAGTAATAAATATAGTGACAGAATAAAATCAATAAGAGAATCAGATGAAAAATTTAAACAAAACCATAAAAATGAATTAGAAAGGAAAAAAAGATGAGATTTACCAAAGAAAGTTTAAATTTAGAAAAAGGGTTAGATAAAGAATGGGTAATAACAAATGGTATTGGAGGATATGCTTCATCTACCATAATTGGAGTAAACACTCGTAGATATCATGGGCTATTAATAGCACCAGTAATACCTCCAGCAAGAAGGATGCTAATATTATCAAAAATAGATGAGAGCTTTGAAATTGATGGAAAAAAATATGATTTATTCACAAATATAGGCAAAAATTACATAAAACATGGTTATGAATATCAAGTAAGTTTTACAAAAGAATTTATGCCGGTATTTGGATATAAAATTAATAATGTAGAAATAAAAAAAGTTATTTGTATGCAACACTTTAAAAATACAGTTGCAGTATACTACAAAATAAAAAACGGAAAACAAAAATCAAAAATAATTCTTACACCAATAATGAATTATAGAAATTCTCATTATATGAATAAAGACCACATATTTGACTTGCAAGAAAAATATAACAGAAGAAAACTTGAAGTAAAAATAGATAATGGAAGACCTATATATATGGCAATTTCTGAAGGAAATTATATAGAACACAAAAACGATACATTTTTTAACATGTTTTATATTGAAGAAGAAAAACGTGGATTTGAAGCAGAAGAAAATCATATAATTCCAGGAAGATTTGAAATTGAAATAGAACCAAATGAAGAAAAACAAATTTCACTTATATGTTCATTAGAAGAAAACATAGATGAATTAGATGCAAGAGCAATTATCACAAATGAAGTTGTAAGACAAAATGAAGAAATTATGAAATCCCAATTAATAAAAAATTCAGAAGAAAAAACACAAGATGAACAAAAAAATGACCAATTAATAAAGCAATTTCTTATTGCAGCAGATAACTTTATTATAAAAAGACCATTATTTAACACATATTCACTTATCGCTGGATACCCATGGTTTTTAGATTGGATGAGAGATACATTAATTTCATTTGAAGGAATATTATTAGTTACAAATAAATTCAATATTGCCAAAAAAGTATTAAAAACATGTGTAAGAGATATAAAATATGGACTAGTTCCAAATGCATATAGCGAAGAAGATGACAGACCATTATATAACAGTGTTGATTCATCATTACTTTTATTTGAACAAGTAAAAAAATATTTAAAATACACATCAGACTATGAATTTATTATGGATGAAATCTATCCAAAACTTGAATCTATTATTCAAAATTATTCAACAGGAATAGACATAGATGACAACAACATCTATTTAGACACAGATGGACTAATAGTTTCAGGAACAGAATTTACACAAAACACATGGATGGATGTAAAATATAATGGAGTTCCAGCAACACCTAGAAATGGAAAACCAGTAGAAATAAATGCTATGTGGTATAATGCACTAAAAATAATGTCTGAATTATCAAAACAAAAAGATGATAAAACAAGTAAAGCAAAATATGACAAAATGGCATTAAAATGCAAAAAATCATTTGTTGAAAAATTTTACAACAAAAAAAGAAAATGTTTATATGATGTTTTAGGAGACGGAAAAATAAGACCAAACCAATTATTTGCGTTAAGCCTTTCATATCCTGTTTTAGATGTAAATTCAGAAGAAGCAGAATCAATGTTTGAAGTTGTAACAAAAAAATTGTTAAACCCATATGGATTAAAAACATTAGCAAAAGGAGAAGAAAATTATATAGAAGTATATGAAGGTAATGACTTTAAAAGAGACTTTAGTTATCATCAAGGAATAACATGGACTTGGTTATTAGGATTATATTATGATTGCTTGAAAAAATTTGCAACTAATAGAAAAACTAATAAAAATGAATATGAAGAAAGATTAAAAACATTCAGAAAACAAGTTACAGGAACATTCTCAAAAGAAATGAATGAAAGAGGATGTATTGGAAGCATTGCGGAAATATTTGACTCTAAAAAACCATATGAACCAAAAGGAGCTATTGCTCAAGCATGGAGTGTAGCAGAAGTATTTAGAATCATCTTAGGAAAATAAGGAAGGAAAAAAATGCTAAAAGTAGAAGAATTAGAAAAGCAAGTAAATCAAGGAAATGTAAATGGAATCTATTTACTATATGGTGAAGAAACTTTTTTACTAGAACAACAAGTAGCAAAAATGAAAAAAAACTTTGGTGAACTTGTAAAAGGAATTAATTACGTAATTATAGATGAAAATAATATACAGGAGTTAATTGCAGATATCGAAACTCCTGCTTTTGGCTATCCAAAAAAATTAATAATAGTCAAAAATACAGGAATATTCAAAAGAGAAACCAAAAATAGTGGAGTCAGCAAAGAATTAAAAGATAAAATAAACAATTATTTAAAAGATAATGTAAAATTAATAAATGAAGTAGCATTATTAATATTTATAGAAAAAGAAGCTGAAAAAAATGCTATTTTTAATACTATAGAAAAAATAGGAACAATATGTAATTTTGAAGAACAAAAGCCAATTCAGATAGTAAAAAGACTAAAAACAATAAGTTCTGCATATAAAGTAGATTTTTCCGAAAGCAATTTAAACTATTTAATAGAATGTTGTGGAACAAATATGCAAGATTTAATAAATGAAACAAGAAAACTTATTGAATATGCAGGGGCAGGTGGAAGTGTTCAAAAGCAAGATATTGACTCATTATGTTCAAAAAAACTTGAAAGTGTAATATTTGATTTGACAGATAATCTAGGACAAAAGAAAATTAAAGAAGCAATAGATGTATTACACAATTTAATTGCTTCAAAAGAACCAATTCAAAAAATTTTAATCACATTATATAATCATTTTAAAAAACTATATTTTGTAAAATTAGCAATAATGTATAATAAAAATATTGAAACAAGTCTAAAGTTAAAACCAAATCAAGTTTTTTTAATAAGAAAATATAAAGCGCAAGCACAATTTTTTCAAATTTCAGAATTAAAAAAATTAATTCAACAACTCGAAGACTTAGACTATAAATACAAAATAGGATTAATTGATTTAAATATAGGATTAGAAGCAATTATTTGTACAATTTAAATGTAGAAAGGAAATTAGTTATGGGGTTAAGAGTAATTCATGGTAGAGCAGGAACAGGGAAAAGTGAATATTGCTATAACGAAATCTCTGAAAAAGTAAAAGAAAACAGTAAAATACTAGTTATTACCCCAGAGCAATTCTCATTTACAGCTGAAAAAAAACTAATGGATGCATTAAAAACAGAAGCGGTTTTAAATGCAGAAGTTGTAACATTTAGTAGAATGGCATATAGAGTAATAAATGAAATAGGTGGAAGAACAGAAACTAATTTAAGTAAATGTGGAAAAATAATGCTTATATATTCCATATTAAACAATTGTAAAAAAGATTTAAAATTTTTAGGAAAAACAGACGAAAATGTTGATATGGTTGAAACAGCAATTACAGAATTCAAAAAACACGGAATTAGTGTAGAACAATTAAAAAAAGAAACAGAAAATCAAGAAGACATTTATCTAAAAAATAAATTAAATGACATAAATATTATATATGAAAAATTCCAAGAACAAATAGCAGAAAAATACATAGATGAAACAGACTTATTAACAATATTAGCACAAAATGTGGATAAAGTTGATGATTTTAAAGATAATTTAATATATATAGATGAATTTTCAGGATTTACAAGCCAAGAATATGATATAATAAAAAAACTTTTAAAAATAGCCAAACAAGTAACAGTAACAATATGTACAGATTCAATACATGATGTAAAAAATCCAGATACAGACATATTTTATTCAAACCAAATTACAACAAACAAAATACTACAACTAGCAGAAGAAAGCCAAATTAAAGTTGAAGAAGTAAATTTAGAAAAAAACTATAGATTTAAAACACCAGAATTACAACACTTAGAACAAAATTTATATAATTTAAAAAGCAAAATATATTCAGAAGAAGTAAAAAACATATCATTATTTTTAGCCAAAAATCAATATTCTGAAATTGAACAAGTGGCAAAAAATATTTTTAAATTAGTAAGAGATGAAAACTATAGATATAAAGATATATCAATAATCACAAAAAATATAGATACATATGCAAATTTAGCTAGAGTAATATTTGAAAAATATGATATACCAATATTTATTGATGAAAATAGAGATTTAAACCAAAACATAATAATACAATATGTACTTTCAATATTAGAAATATTTATAAAAAATTGGAGTTATGAATCAATATTTAATTACTTAAAAACTGGACTTAATGATATCGAAGAAGACGAATTATTTAAGTTAGAAAAATATTGTATAAAATGGGGAATTAAAAATAATAAATGGAAAAAAGAATTTACATATGGAAACTTTGATGAAAAAGAAAAAGCAGAAATTGAAAGACTAGAACAAATCAGAAAAAATATAGTAGACCCACTAGTAAAATTGAAAAAAGAAATTGACGAGAACAAAACAGCTAAAGGAATATCAAAAGCAATATATCAATTTCTAGTAGACCAAGAAATAGCAAAAAAGATAAGACAAAAGCAAAATGAATTAGAAGAAAAAGGTTTAATAGACTTATCACATGAATATGAAAGTAGTATAAATATAGTTATAAATTTATTAGATGAAATAGTATTAGTATTCAAAGATGACAAAATTACAATAGACAAATTTGCCCAAATTTTAAGAGTAGGTTTAAAAAATAGTAATTTAACAAAAATTCCAGGAACGCAAGACCAAGTAATAATGGGAGATGTAGATAGGTCAAGAAGCCATAAAGTAAAAGCAACATTTATTATAGGCCTTAATGATGGAATTTTTCCAAGTATAAACAAAGATGAAGGTTTTTTAAATGATGATGATAGAGAAATCTTAAAAAGTCATGGAATAGAACTTGCTAAAGGAACAATAGATAAATTATATGAAGACAATTTTAATATATATAAAACATTTACAACAGCAGAACAAAAACTATATTTGTCATATCCATCATCAGATATGCAGGGAAAGGCTTTAAGACCATCAATATTAGTAAATAGAATAAAAAAAATCTATCCAAAATTAAGTGAAGAAAGTGATGTAATAGAATCAAAATCAGAAATACTAAATACCAAAACAACATATGAAGAATTAATAAACAATATTAGCAAATTAAGAGAAAATGAAATTGAAAAAATGTGGTATTATGTTTATAACTATTATAAAAAAGATGAAAATTGGAATAATAAGCTAGAGCAGAGTTTAAAAGGACTAAATTATTCAAATTTACCAGAAAAAATAGAACAAAAAAATATAGATAAATTATATGGTAACAAACTTTCAACAAGTATATCAAAATTAGAACAATATAGAAGATGTCCATTTTCATATTTTTTACAATATGGTTTAAAAATAAAACCACAAGAAGAATTAAAAGTAAAAAGCTTTGATACAGGAACATTTATGCATGAAGTAATAGATGAAGTTTTTGAAATTATAAAAGAAGAAAAAATAAAATTAGAAGATATAACAGAAGATAAAATATCAGAAATTGTTGACAAAATAATTGATGAAGAACTTTTACAAAACAAAAATTACATTTTTACATCAACAGCAAAATATAGAGTATTAGTAATAAGACTAAAAAAAATAATAAAAAAAGCATTAAAATATATAATTCAATCATTAACATCAAGTGAATTTAATGTGTTAGGAACAGAACTAGAATTTGATGATAAAGGAAAATATAAAACAATTAAGTTACAATTAGAAAATGGCAAAAATGTAGAAATAACAGGAAAAATTGATAGAGTAGACACTGCTCAAAACGAAGATGGAAAATATTTAAGAATAATAGATTATAAATCATCAATAAAAAACATAGATTTAAACGAAGTTTATGCAGGACTACAAATACAATTATTAACATATTTAGATGCAGTATGTAAAGAAGAGGACTTAATGCCAGCTGGAATTTTATATTTTAGTTTAATGGAGCAAATGATTGATACAGACAAAAATATGGAATTAGACCAAATTGAAGAAAGAATTAGAAAAAGATTCAAAATGAAAGGACTTATTTTAGCAGACATAAAAGTTGTTAAACTACATGACAAAAATTTAGAAAACGGATATTCAAATTTAGTACCAGCTTATATTTCAAAAAGTGGACTAAGTGAAGGAAAATCTAGTTGTGTAAGCAAAGAACAATTTAAGGACTTACAAGACTATATGTATATAGTAATAAAACAAATTTCAAATGAAATTTTAAGTGGAAATATAGACTTAAAACCATTTTATAAAAACAAGAAAACACCTTGTAGTTATTGTGATTATAAAAGTATATGCAATTTCAATAATGGAGCATGTTTAAATAAATATAATTTTATTGATGAAAAAAGCAAACAAGAAATTCTTGAAAAAATTAAAATTGAAAATAGATATGGAAGGAGATAGAAATTTGAAAAATCTATCAAATGAAATTGTACTTCACACAAATAAAAACGGTGTTCAATTTTTACAATTTAAGAAACTATTAGAATTTAGTGATATTTTAGTACATGCTTATAGTCTTGGATTAGATAGAAACTTTAGAACTTCAAATCTTGAGCAAAATACAAGTTTGAAAGACTATAAAGACTTATGTAATGAAATAAATGCAAACTATATTAACTTAGTAAAACCAAATCAAGCACACACTAAAAATGTAACAAAAGTTGAACACAAAATAAATATAGACAAACCAGATTTTAATTTAGAACAATATAACTCAACAGATGGAACAGTTACAAATAAGAAAAACATACTACTAGCAACAACAAATGCAGACTGTATATTACTACTATTTTTTGACCCTATCAATAAAGTTATTGCAAATGTTCATTCAGGTTGGAGAGGAACACTTCAAAGGATTTCAGTAGAAGCAATTCATAAAATGCAAAAAGAATATAGTTGTAAACCAGAAAACATTATATGTTGTATATGTCCAAGCATAAGAAAGTGCCATTTTGAAGTTGAGCAAGATGTAGAAAAATTATTTGAAGAAGAGTTTAAAGAAGAACTAAAAGAAAATAACAAAAATGAAGAAATAATTGAAAGACAAAATGAAATAAAATGGACAATAGACACAGTTAAATTAAATAAAATTATATTACAAAAAGAAGGACTAAAATCAGAAAATATATTAGATTGTGGAATTTGTAGTGTATGCAATTCTGATTTAATACATTCATTTAGATGTGAAAAACAAGGATATGGTTTAGAAACAGCTATAATTGGATTAAAATAATATAAAACACTTTGAATCTATTTTTAAATTCAAAGTGCTTTTTCTTTCAAAAAACTATCTATTATTATTTTTTTGATTGTTGTTGTTATTATTGTTTTTGTCATTATTTTTATTTTTGTTATTATTTTTTTCTGACATAAATAACACCTCCAGTTAAAAGTTTACAAAAATATTTTACCCATGAAAACAAGAAATATACAATTATATTGTAAAAACCAAAAAAAAGTTATATAATAAGAACGAAATCAAATAATGTGAATACAATACAAAAGTGGAGGAGAAAAATGGAATTTAAAAATAAAAAATTAGAAGAATTTGAAAAAAACATAAAAAACAAAAAAGTAGCAGTAATAGGAGTAGGAGTAAGCAATATTCCATTAATTGATTATTTATATGAAAAACAAGCAATTGTAACAATATTTGATAACAAAGAAGCAGAAAAAATACCAAAAGAAATCTCAGAAAAAATAAAAAAATACAACTTTGAATTTTATTTTGGAAGCAGAAGTTTAGACAACTTACACGGATATGATATAATATTTAGATCACCAAGTTGTTTACCAACAAAACCAGAACTAGTAAGAGAAAAAGAAAGAGGAGCAATAATTACAACAGAAATAGAACAATTAATTAAAATGGCACCATGTAAAGTAATTGGAATAACAGGTAGTGATGGAAAAACAACAACAACAACATTAACAGCAAAAATTCTAGAAGATGCAGGATATAATGTATATTTAGGAGGAAACATAGGAATACCACTTTTCACAAAGCTAAAAGACATAAAACCTGAAGATATAATAGTATTAGAATTAAGTAGTTTTCAATTAATGGGAATGGAAGTAAGTCCAGATATAGCAGCAATAACAAACATAACCCCAAATCATTTAAATGTACATAAAGATTATCAAGAATATATAGATGCCAAAAAAAATATATATAAACACCAAAAAAGTACAGGAATTCTTGTATTAAATGCAGATAATGAATTAACAAATGCATGCCAAGATGACGCAAATGGAGATGTAATACTATTTAGTAGTAAACAAAAATTAAGTTATGGATATATAGTTGAAGATGGAATAATAAAAAAATGTAATGATGGAATTAGAAGACACTTAATATCACAAGATGAAATTAAACTAAAAGGAATTCATAACTTACAAAATATATGTACAGCACTAGCATTAACTGAAAACTTAGTAGACACAGAAAAAGCACTAGACACAATAAAAGAATTCTCAGGAGTGCATCACAGACTAGAATTAGTAAGAAAATTAAATGGAGTAGAATGGTATAATGATTCAGCAAGCACATCACCAACAAGAGGAATATCTGCATTAAATTCATTTGATAAAGAAATAGTATTAATTGCAGGAGGAGCGGATAAAAATTTAGATTATACACCATTTGGAAAAGCAATAGTAGAAAGAAATGTAAAAAGTCTAATTTTAATAGGTCAAACTGCAGACAAAATATATACAGCAGTAAAAAACGAATTAGAAAAACAAAACAAAACATTAGACATACATATGTGTGAAACATTTAAACAAAGTCTAGAACTAGCAAAAAGAATTGCAAAACCAGGACAAATAGTTCTATTTTCACCAGCAAGTACAAGTTTTGATATGTTTAAAGATATGTATGATAGAGGAGATAGATTTAGAGAAGAAGTAAATAAATTTTAAAAAACAAAGGAAATAGAGGTGGTATTAATGACAATAAAAGAAGCAATAACAAAAGGAATGATAATGTTAAAATCAAATAATATTGAAAGTCCAAAATTAAAATCAAGGTTATTACTTCAATATGTTTTAGATGAGCCAAGACAATATATAATAGTTTATGACAAAAAAGAAATTACAAAAAAGCAACAATGGGAATACTTTATAAATATTGAAAAGCTAACAAAAGGAATACCATTACAACACATAACACACAGACAAGAATTCATGAAAATGGATTTCTTTGTTGATGAAAACACATTAATACCAAGACCAGATACAGAAATTCTAGTTGAAGAAGTTATAAAAATAGCAAAACAAAAATACAACCCTAAAATTTTAGACTTATGCACAGGAAGTGGAGCAATTGCAATTTCTCTAAAAAAATATGTTCCAAATTCAGAAATAATTGGAATTGACATTAGTGAAAAAGCAATAGAAGTTGCAAACAAAAATGCAAATAAACTTAATGTAGATGTTAAATTTATAAAATCAGATTTATTTGAAAAACTAAAAAAAGAAAAATTTGATATTATAGTTTCAAACCCGCCATATATAAAAAAAGAAGAGATAAAGAAATTGAGCAAAGAAGTACAAAAAGAGCCAGAGCTAGCTTTAGATGGAGGAATAGATGGCTTAGACTTTTATAGAAAAATTACAAGTCAAGCAATAGAATATTTAAAAACAGAAAGTTTTCTATGTTTTGAAATAGAAAAAAAAAAAAAAAATGATGTTATGCAAATAATAGAAGATCAGCAAAATTATAAAAACATATATTGCAAAAAAGACTTATATGGATATGATAGAGTAATAGTAGCACAAGTCATATAAAAGAAAGGAGCTTCACAAAAAATATGTCTTTTTCAACAGAATTAAAAGAAGAAATAAGTAAAACAGAAAATTTATCAGATAAAGAAGCGGTAAAATATGAACTTCTAGGATACCTGATGAGTAGTAATATTTCCGAAAAAGATAACAAAATAAAATATTCAACAGAAAATGAATATAACATAAACAGATTTTCAAGATTATTAAGTAATAGCAATATAGATGATTATGATAGAAGTATACAAGGAAAAATATTTACAATAACATGTCCCAAAATAAAAATCCAAACAGAATATTTATTAAAAGAACAAATAAAAAATGTAATAAGAGGAGCATATTTAGGATCAGGCTCAATAAATAACCCAGAAAATACATATCACTTAGAAATAGGAATTAGAAAAAAAGAATTTGCAAACTTAATTATAAAAGGATTAAATGAATATGATATAAAATGCAATTGTATTGAAAAAAACAAAGAATATACAATATACTTAAAAGATGGAGAAGAAATATCAAAAATTTTAGCATTACTTGGAGCAAACAAATCTGTTTTAAAATTTGAGGAAATTAGAGTTCAAAGAGAAATGAAAAACAAAATAAACAGAATCGTAAATTGTGAAACAGCAAATATGAACAAAACAATGAATGCAGCAATAGAACAAATTGATGCAATAAGAAAACTAAAAGAAAACGGAAAATTTGAGAAAATGGAAAAAACACTTAAAGAAATTGCAGAACTTAGAATTCAAAATCCAAGTGCAAGTTTAACAGAATTAGGAAAAATGTTACAACCACCAATAAGTAAGTCAGGAGTAAATTATAGATTAAAAAAAATAATGGAGATAGGAAAAGAATAAATGTTAGCCAAAAATGAAATAGGAATATATGTACACATTCCATTTTGTAAGAAAAAATGTGATTATTGTGATTTTATTTCTTATTGTAATAAAGATAATTTAATAGAAAAATATGTTGAAGCCATGAAAAAAGAAATAGAATCACAAAATATAAAACCAGAAATCACTACAATATATATAGGTGGAGGAACACCATCATATATAGACAGCAAATATATCATCCAAATTATAAATAAAATAAAGGAAAAAAATGTTTCGCCAAATCCAGAAATCACAATAGAAGTAAATCCTGGAACAGTAACAATGGAAAAACTAGAAGACTATAGAAGTTGTGGAATAAATAGAATTAGTATTGGGTTACAATCAACTAATAATACATTACTTAAAGAAATTGGTAGAATACATGATTTTAAGCAATTTCTAGAAACATACAAAATGGCAAAAAAAGTAGGATTTAAAAATATAAATGTAGATTTAATGCTTGGACTTCCAAATCAAAGAATAAAAGACCTAAAAGAAAGTTTAGAACAAATATTAAAATTAAAACCTAAACATGTTTCTGTATATTCACTAATTGTTGAAGATGGAACACCAATTGCAAATAAAATAGAAAAAGGAGAATTACAATTACCAGATGAAGAATTAGAAAGAAATATGTATTGGTTTGTAAAAAACACATTAGAATTAAATGGATACAAACATTATGAAATTTCAAATTTTGCCAAAAAAGGATATGAATCAAAACACAATTTAAATTGCTGGAACCAAAAAGAATACATTGGAATAGGAGTTGCAGCTCATTCATATAGAGATATCACAAGATATTCAAATACAGAAAATATAGAAGAATATATAAAAAATGTAAATAATGAAGAATTTAATAAAAATAAAATAATACATGAAGTGCAAAAAGAAGATGATGCAAAAAAAGAATTTATGCTCTTAGGTCTAAGAAAAATAGATGGTATAAAAATAAGTGATTTTAAAAACAAATTTGGAGATAATCCAATTTATCTATATAGAAATGAATTAAAAAAATTAGTAGATGAAAAATTGCTAATAATTGACAATAATAATATAAGACTTTCTAATAAGGGTATTGATTTAGCAAATTTAGTATGGGAAGAGTTTGTATAAAACTCTTTTTTTTGTGTTTTAAAAGAAAAAATTATTAAAAAATCTTATTTCATGAAAGTATTAAAATAATTCATAAAAACAAAAAAAGAAGTTTTTATAAAGAAATAAGGACATTTTGTGTAATAAATTAAAAATACATTAATTTTTGTGTTAAATTATATTTATACAAAAGAAAAGTCTTAAAAGGAGACTAATATAAATGATAGATAAAATATGTGCAAAATTAACACAAAAAATAAGAAAAGAAATGCCAGAAATTGATGACGAAAGAGCAGAAATCATAATGTATGGTTTGCAAATTATTATAGGAGAAATACCAAAAGGAATAATAATTTTAGTAATTGCATATTTTTTAGGAATTTTTAAACTAACATTAATATCAGTTTTAATAGTTGCCCCATATAGATGTGTATCTGGTGGAGTACATATGAAAACACATATAGGATGCATTATATATACATTATTATTATATAGTGGATCAGCATTATTAGGAAAATATTTAATTTTAGAAGGAAGTACAAAATTAATAGTTGGACTTACAATATGGATATTTTGCATGACAATGATTAAACTATATGCACCAGCAGACACTGAGAATGTTCCAATTTTAAGAAAAAAAGAAAGATTACAAAAACAAATACTTTCATATATTATTTTAACTGTAGAATTTATAATTGCAATATTTATCCCAAACACAACTATTGCAGGAATAATAATATTTGGAGATTTTATACAAACTCTAACAATAACAAGACTTGCATATAATATAACCAAAAATAAATATGGACATGAAATTTATGCAAGCAATTAAAATAGTATAATATTTGAATATATTATTATATTCTTATGTTATAAATTTTTACAAAAGAAGGGGGAATTTATTATGTTGAAATTTCTAGCTAAAATGGCAGAAAAATATGCGAAATCAACAAACACAGCATGTGTAATTTTATGGGTTGGTCATCAACCAAAGATGCCAGCATCATTAATAAAAAAAGATTAAATTCCTTAAGAAGAAAGTTTTTCTTAAATATTAATTCAATTCAAATGAGCTCCGATAAAGCTCATTTATTTTTATCAAATTGTAAAATTAATAATAAAAAATTTAAAATTTTTAAAAATCTATTGACGAATAATGTTAAAAAATGTATAATATGGAAGGATAAGTAAAAATGCTTATCTAATATAGGGGATTGATTATTTTTCTCTTTGGAGGTAATCAAATGAAACACAAGTTACATAAGATCATAACATGTCTCGTGCTGACCATGTTGGTTTGCCTGACGTGTGTATCCACAGCTTTTGCAGAAGAAAATGTAGCGGAATTTGAAGTAAACACTGTTAGTTCTACTCGAGCTTCCAGTGGAGATGATGATTTGCAAACTCTTCCTGCAAAAGGAACGGTAAATCTGTATCCTACTCTCAATAGTTATATTGGACTATACAAAACATTCTACTTTTGCGCATATAACACTTATTATGATACTACACCAACAGGAACTGTACAAGTATATGTTTACAAACCTAATGGCAACCTGCTTCGCTATTTTGAAGTAGGTGTAGATGAAGCATATAGAGAAACATTCTTCCTTCCTCCTTCGGGTAAATATACTGTTCAAGTCTATTCCAAAGTAGGCAAGAAACTTCTGGCTGGTGCTCTTTGGGAGGCATAAAGGTATAAGATAATCTCTATATTCCTAGCACAATGATCTAATATAAGTTTCAATCCCCTATAGGTAGGAGCATGGTACTCATGCTCCTATTTTAGTTTTAAGGAGGATG